>Ga0190313_1000002_pt1 | contig 279411 bp, 292 predicted proteins | sample 4870071011_MG_FD_169989 | JGI IMG/M metagenome (GOLD analysis project Ga0190313, IMG submission 169989) | Hydrothermal vent sediment bacterial communities from Southern Trench, Guaymas Basin, Mexico - 4870-07-10-11_MG | ecosystem: Environmental > Aquatic > Marine > Hydrothermal vents >...
GAATTAAAGACGAAAAACGCCTAAAGTATTATAAGCCCGTATTCTTTAAAACACTAAGTGCTGAAGGATTCATTTCATCAACAGTGAAGTTACTCGCTGAAAGGCATAATTTAAACTTAGGTAATATATCAGAGAAAACAACGTATTTGCTCTCAGCATCAATAAGTTAAGACTGGATCTGCTCTATCTTGCTTAAGGAACCACTTTAATCTCCTTAACTACCCTAAAGTCCTCATTGAAAGATGCCATCGCGTTAACCTTCACTCTTAAAGCCACTGCTACATGAATGGCATCAGCTGGTAAAAGACCGTAATCTCTCATAATTTTAATGGAGTTGATCCAGTCATTGTATGTCACGTATTCTACTCTTAACCCTTTAGTGAGTAGGTACTCTATGTATTTATAGAATGTCTCAATAACCTTAATACATTTCATTCTAACTTTTTCGTCTAGCTTTAATGCATCTCTTATCCTCCAGATATTCCTGGTGTTGAGTACCTCACTTGCTTTGGCAAATACTAGTTTAAATGAAACCTCCTCAAGAATAAGTGGCGTGATATAACCTAGTGCTTTATTCTCTTCAATAATTTCCAATATTTCTTGAGCTTTATCAGCTCCTGGCTCATCAAGAATTAGTTTAAGAAATACTGATGAGTCAATAAATAGCTTCATTTAGACACCAAATAAATCTCTTCAAGCTCCCTCAAAGTTAATTTACTCTTAACTAATCCTCTCATCCTTGATGTCATTGACTTACCGCTCTTAGATATTATGAACATTTCCATAGCCTTTCTAATAGCTTCACTCCTACTCATACCTAACATTTCAGCAACCTTTGTAAATTTCTTAAGTAATTCTTCATCAATCCTCAAGTAGATACCTCTAGAGCCCATATATGAGCACCATATATACGTATATCGCTAAAAGTATATAAGAGTTACTTTTCGAACTTTTGGTTAATAATTACTGTTTAGCCCTCTCCATGATGTATTCGTAGGCAGATAAAGCCGCTACGGCTCCTTCAGCAGCTGCTGTAACTATTTGATCGAACTTCTTCTTGCATGGACCTGCTGTACAGTCTCCTGCAGCGAATATCCCAGGTATGTTAGTTAGTTGACCTGGTCTAATCACTACGTAACCCTTATCATCAACTTCAAGACCTATCTTCTCGAAGAACTCCCTAGGTGGTTCAGATCCTACCTCTACGATTAATCCCTTCACTTCTAACTTCCTCTCCTCACCCGACTTAACGTTCTTAATCTTAACCCACTTGAGAGTTTTCTCACCACCAACCTCAGTCACCACAGTGTTGAGTAGTAACTCAATTCTTGGATTCTCCTTAACTAGCTTAACGTAAATGGGGAATGCTCTAAAGCTATCCCTCCTATGTATTAAGTAGACTTTCGGTGAGTATGAAGTCATAAGTAGAGCTGCTTGAAGTGCGGCATTACCACCGCCAACAACTGCTACGACCTTACCCTTAAATAGTGGTGCATCACATGGTGCACAGTAAGAAACTCCTTTACCAATGAATTTATCCTCGCCAGGTACTCCTAACCTCCTTCTCTTACTACCTACTGCTATGATTACAGTCCTACTCTTGAATACACCACTATGCTCGGTATGTACTTCAAAGATGTCATTAGTCTTTCTTACATCAGTAACTTTATCCCTAATTATAGGTACGTTATACTTCACTACATGAGCTTCAAACCTCTTAGCAAGTTCAGGACCATGAATTGACGGTACTCCTGGATAGTCGTCTATCTCACCAGCTTCTACTAACGTACCACCTACCTCCTCACTAATTATTAAGGTCTTTAACGCGAATCTAGCAGCATATAGAGCTGCAGTAAGACCTGCAGGTCCAGCACCGATGACTACTACATCAAGAACTTCCGTAGGCTTAGGTTTCAAACCTAACGTTATCCTAAATTTCATCTCACCACCTAGCAACTATATGGGTATTCTTCATTTAAAATGTTATAATTTGAGTTAAGTAATAAGCATATAAGTGAGGTATGTTAGAGTTTAGGCTTGGGTGGTCATTGATTGAAGCTAGGAGTGAAGAGCTTAATAATAGCGGTACTCTACGTGGTGTTAACCATAACTCCACCACTTAATGCTATATCCTATGGTCCAATACAGGTGAGAGTTTCTGATGCATTACTAATGCTTGCATCAATAGAGCACTTCGGATTGGAAGCCGTAGTAGGTGTTACTGTAGGTTGCGCCATAGCTAATATAGCTTCAATGTATGGACCACCAGATATAGTTGTTGGCACTATTGCTAACCTAATTGCTGCATCAGCTATATACTTAATGACTAAGAAGTATAAAGGCATTGTAATGAGGGTTACTTCAGGTATTGCTGCATCAGTAATTATAGCTGTACTGATAGGTTACATAATACTTCACCTAGTTGCTGGTATACCTGGGCCATTAGTGCTTATAGCATCAGTTTTAGTGGGTGAGATCATAGCTATAGTTATAATAGGTACGATAGTGTCTACAGCGATTGAAAGGAGGTTAAGACATAGATTACAAGCTAGTTGAGGGCTCATCATGGAATTAAGTATTGAAGTAAGTAATGTTACAGTTAAGTTGGGTGGTGTAGAGGTACTTAAGAATGTAAATTTACAGTTAAGGAGAGGTCTTCATGTATTGCTCGGACGTAATGGATCAGGTAAAACCACACTTTTAAGGGTGATTGATGGGCTAATAAAACCTGTAAGGGGTAGTGTTAAGGTTAATGGAATGGACGTCTTTAAGATTAGTAGGAAGAAGTTGGCTAGAATTATAGGTTACGTATGGCAGAACCCGTTACACGGTTTCTTCGAGGAGAATGTTAAGAGGGAGATAGAGTTCATTATTAAGAACTTGAGAATCAAAGGTAGGAATGATGTAATAGAGATACTAGGTCTTGAGGATCTACTAGATAGATCACCATTCGTATTGAGTGGTGGTGAGGCAAGACTCGTCTCGATAGCTAGTGTAGTTATTGCTGATCAACCAATAATACTCATTGATGAACCATTCATGTCTCTCGATATTGATGGTGTTGGGAGAGTTATGAGCTTACTCAAAAAGTTTAGAAAAGAGGGTAAGCTAATAGTTATAACGACGCATAACGTATTATTAACCTACATGTTAAGCCCAGACACATTAACATTAATGGATAGAGGAGTTATTGTATTCCATGGTCCATTAAGTAGGGTTAATGATGATATCCTTGAGAGTGCGGGAGTCATTAGTAGGAGGTGGTTATGTAGTGTATGCTCTGAGTCGTAGCCTCACCTTCTACCTTAAACTAGTATTAGTACTCACATCAATGGCCACGTATTTAATCCCATTTAAACCTTACCCATACATGCTCTCATTACTGAGCCTTACCTTATTAATCCTTAATCGTAAATTAAAGTTAGTGAGTCTCATACTAGTTAACGCATTAATACTTCTCTCACTTCTCATACCTGTAAGCATAATATTCGGACAGGGAATATTTAACGCTATTAATTACACATTATATGTTATCACTAGTTTATCAGCAATAATGTATGTAGCGGTAACCACATCTCCTTCAGATATTGAGAGATATCTGAAGGTTGAGGGAGTAGCAAGATTCGCAACTCTTGTTTATGCATTAAAGGAAGAGGTATTAATGATTTATGAGACATTTAAAGCACGTGGTTTTGAAATAGGCATTAATTTTAAGCGGACGATACCCCCCTTAATAACGATACTAGTAAACACTATAGATAGAATGATAACACTTGAGGAATCACTTAAAGCTAGAGGCTACATTACTTAAGTATGAGGTGAATAGCTATAATTAATAATCTTAAAGACATGCTCATAATAGAGGATAGGGTTAAATCCATAGGCATATATGCAGCATTAACTATATGTAGAAATGTCAAGGTTAAGCAAGATAGTTACGTTAAATCATTATTGGATGACTTAGTTAAGGATGTTATGAAGAGTTATGATATAGAGCGACTTAAGGATCATCCATTAGTTAGAGCTTATAGAGACACTATGTGGAGGCTAGGTATTGATCCAACGAAGATTAGACCATCGAGTGAGGCATTACTTAGGAGGATTCTAAGGAGGTCTTACCTACCATCCATAAATAATATTGTTGATGCATGCAATATAGCTAGTGCTAAGAATATCGTAGTGATAAGTGTTATTGACTTAGATAAGGTGAGCCCACCATTAATGTTGAGATTCGCTAAGAGTGGTGAGGAATTTACTGACCTAAGTGGTAAGGTCAGGATTCTTAAGGATAATGAGGTAGTGCTATCAGATAGTAAGGGGGTTATAATACATCTTTACCCTTACAGAGACTCTGCTAAGTCAGCTATTACTTCAGACACTCGAAATGTTGTCGCGGTAGCTTATGGTGCTGAAGGCATACCTAAACATAGGTTATTGGATGCACTGAAGGAGTTCGTGGAAATAGTTCTGTGTAGTGTACCTAACGCTAAGTGTGAAAAACCTGTACTAATACTTTAACGAGGGTATGGGAATGTATAGGATTAAAGTTAATCAACCATTTATAGAGGACGATGAAGTAAGAGCAGTTATTGAGGTGCTAAAGTCGGGCTACTTAACGAGTGGTAAGTATACTGAGGAATTCGAACGTGAATTCGCTAAGTACTTAAATGTAAGGCATGTAGTTACGGTAAGTAATGGTACCGTAGCTCTATACTTAGCATATAAGGTATTAGGTGTGGGGCCAGGTGATGAAGTTTTAGTACCTGACTTTACATTCATAGCTACAGCCTCTATGGCTGTAGTTAATGGTGCTAAGCCTGTATTCATTGACATAGATCCTGAAACCTACACTATGGATCCTCACGACTTAGAGAGGAAGATTACTGAGAGGAGTAAAGTCATAGTTCCTGTACATCTCTTCGGTCATCCAGCACCTATGGATGAGATTATCAAGATAGCTAGGGAGAAAGATATATACGTTATTGAGGACTGCGCCCAAGCTCACGGTGCTGAATATAGAGGGATTAAGGTCGGTAGTATCGGTGACTTAAGTGTATTTAGTTTCTACGCTACTAAGAACTTAACTATGGGTGAGGGTGGCGCTATAGCTACATCAAGTGATGAAATCGCTGAACAGGTTAGATTACTTAGAAATCATGGGCAATCCAGGAAATATCATCACATAATGATAGGTTGGAACTTCAGAATAACTGAACTCCAGGCAGCTCTAGGACTTCAACAGTTAAGGAAGCTTGATAGAATGAATGAGAGGAGGAGAGAGATAGCTAAACTATATCTTGAAGAACTAAGTAATGTTGAAGGTATAAGACTCCCCGTAGAAAGGTCTTGGGCTAAACATGTATATCACCAATTCACTATATGGGTTGAGAAGGAGGCATCGAGAGATAAGCTAAGGGAGTACCTCGCTAGGAACGGTGTGCAGACATCAATACATTACCCAGAACCCTTACATACCCAACCAGCATTTAAGGGCTTAATAAGTAATCCTAACTGTTGCCCTAACGCAGTAAGAGCCTCAAAACATGTCTTGTCACTGCCTATGCATCCGGGATTAAAGGATGAGGATGTCATGTATGTCGCTAAGTTAATTAAGGAGTATTTTAAGAGTAATCAGTAATCCGCCGTCTCATCAATAATCAGCCCCAATAGCCCTCATCACCCGAGATACTCCTTAAGTTTAGTATTTATTAAAATTGGTTAAATTAATTACTAGCTAAGTATATAAATCCTATGGTAGCATATAGTAGTATGAGGTAGTAACATGGCTACGAAGAAGATAAGTATTAGCATACCTGAGGAATTGCTCAAGAAACTTGATAACCTATGCGCTAGGTTAGGTGTTAGTAGGAGTGAATTCATTACTAAGGTTCTTGAGGAGAGACTTGGAATGATTGATCAGGAAGGTCGCGAGTACCCTTCAGTATTATGGAAGTTGAGTACATACGGTGTCTTAAGGACTAGGTCACCTAGATATAGGGGTAGAAGAATTAAGGGTAGATGGATTGTTGAGGAGGTTAATGAAGATTGATAGTTAAATATGCGTACTTAAGTAATGGAGCTACTGAGTACGGTTATAAAATTCCCGATATACCAATAATATACTTAGCTCTAAGAATTAGAAGGTATATAGCAAGAGGGCCTGCCTTAATCGATACAGGCTTTGATGGTGGTGTCTATCCCAATATTGAAATTATAAAACTTCTTAAGGGAACAAAGCCTCTTAGAAGAGTAGAATTTGAGCATCCTCTACTTGGTATTGAAGAATTTGAAGTATATCAAGCTAGGGGATACCTATACTATGAAGGTAAGTATATCGATTTAGGTTACGTGAATATTTATGTCCCTATAGAGCCTGAATTCGTAAGTGATGAAGTTTTTGTGGGTAGGGAGATCCTAAATAAACTTAAAATAACCCTTAACCCCATTGACGGCTTTGTAACCATTGAAGTATAACAAATTGCCTGATTAGTTTATTAATAATTAAGGAGTCTTTGGAAAGGCATTTTATTTTAAGTAATGATTATCTTAAAGTGCTTACATATTGTTATGGTGAAATTAAAGTAATTGTGATGTACCCCTTTACTACATATACTTGCATGATTTACATGTTGCTTGATATATTTTAAGTATTTAGGATAGAGATAGCTTGGGATCTCTATGGGTTACTTTAGAGAGGAGTTTTGGGGTGACTTCATATTTAGAGAGTATGATGAGTTTAGGCTTAAGAGTCCTGGTTACGCGATCATAGCAGTACCTGATGCGGGGCTTGTTGGTGTTATTGGTGCTAGCCATATCATTAAGTCTTTAGGTATGAAGGAGGTTGGGGGCATAGATTCGTATATATACCTACCGCCAATAGCTGTTATTAGTCGTAAGGAGGTTAAGCTACCCATTAGGATATTCTATAAGGAGAACTTGATGCTCATTTATAGTGAGTTCATACCTCCAATACAGGCGTTACCACAACTAGTTAGGGCTTTAGTTCACTATGTTGAGAGGAAGGGTGCTGAGTACTTATTCCTTATGTCGGGTATACCAATACCTAATAGGTTTGATGTTGAGAAGTTAAGGACATACTACATAGCAACTACACCTAAGGCTGAGGAGCTGGTAAAGAACGTTGATGTAGTACCGTTTGAGAATGGCTACTTAGTAGGTCCTTATGCTCTACTACTTAAGGAGTCTATAAGGTATAGGTTTAACTCCATAGTACTACTTACTGAGTCATTCATGGAGTTCCCAGACCCTGAAGCATCAGCTAAGAACATAGAGGTGTTCTCTAAGCTAACCGGACTTAAGATTGAGGTTAAGGAGTTACTTGAGCAAGCTGAAGTAATAAGGATTAAAGCTAGGGATGCTATGAGGAATACAATGCATAATCTAGCCCAGATGAGGAAGGATTATGAGTATGTAGTACCACTCCACATATAACTATGAGGTGTGATTATGAATTACTCAAACTTTGAGGATGAGTTTGAGAGATTCATGAGGAGGATTAAAGAGCTTGAGAGAAGGACTTGGGAGTATGTTGAGCGTGAATTAAGGAGAGCCGTATCTGAGGTTAGGAGGGAGTTTGAAAGTATTGAGAGAATGCTATCACCTAGCTGGTCTCATGATGGATCACTAAAACCTCTCTACTCCGTGAGGGATGAGGGTAACGCCTACGCGATATACATAGACTTACCTAAAGCTGATGAAGGCACCATAGATGTTAGATTTAAGGATAATAAGGTATTGATAAGGGCTAAACTCAAGGAGAAGACTTCATTCAAGCCATGGAGTGGTAGGGGCGGTGAGATAGGGTTTACTGAGTACCGTGAATTAATTGAGGTACCAGTTAAGAGAATTGATCCCTCAAGAGTTAAGATAATTAAGAAGAGACGCTTCGTTAAGATACTCATACCTAAGGATTAAGACATTCGTAACTTCTTAAATAAAAAAGAAAGATAGTATAGTTTTTATTTCTCATATCTACCTCACCTTTAGGTGTTATTAGTGAGTGTTGAGCGAGAGCAGCGAAAACAGCTTAGGGAGGAACTCATACGTCAGGGTATAAATCCATATCCCCACATCCCTAAATACATGCCGACACCCGTTAAGGAGGTAATCAGTAATCCCCAAGTCAATTCCTATGTTGCAGTTGCTGGTAGGGTAGCCTCTATTAGGAGACACGGTAAGCTTGTATTCTTCGATATCATAGATGATGGTTACAGGATTCAAGCAATGATTAATATGGCAACAATAGGTGAGGAACGTTTTGAGTGGTTCTTAAAGTACATAAACTTAGGTGACTTCATAAACGTCTTCGGTGAGTTATTCTACACTAAGAGAGGTGAGTTAACAATTAATGTTAGGGATTACCAACTACTTACTAAGGCTCTTAGATCACCACCTGTTAAGTGGGGTCATAGGATATTGGATCCTGAGGTAAGGTATAGGAAGAGGTACTTAGACTTAATGATGACGCCACAAGTTAGAAGGATTCTTGAGATTAGATTTAAAACCATAGAGGAGATTAGGAAGTTTATGTGGGATAGAGGTTTCATAGAAGTTGAGACACCAATACTACAGCCTGTCTACGGTGGTGCAGCTGCTAGGCCGTTCAAGACTCATATATGGGCTTTAGGTGAGGAGTGGTACTTAAGGATTAGCCTTGAACTCTACCTGAAGAGATTCATTGTTGCAGGATTCAATAAGGTATTTGAGATAGGTAAGAACTTCAGGAATGAAGACATAGACGTATTGCATAACCCGGAATTCACCATGATGGAGGCTTACGAAGCCTACGCTGATTACAATAAGATTATGAGATTAACTGAGGACTTGATAAGTACAGTGGCTCGGAAGGTTTTAGGAACTACTAAGGTGAGGTATAAAGTCGATGATGAGGAGGTGGAGATAGACTTAAGCCCCCCATATAGACGTATCAAGTTAGTTGAAGGTCTTAAGGAGTATGCCGGAATAGACGTTGAGAATTTAAGTGATGAGGATATCAAGGAGTTATTGAGGAGGAATAACATTGTTTTGAGTGGTGGTTATGATAGGGGGAGAGCTATTGTTAAGCTCTTCGATAAGTTAGTTGGTAGGGAGCACTTAATTGAGCCAACATTTGTCATAGACTTCCCGGCATCATCCTCACCACTAACTAAGCCTCATAGGGAAGACCCACGCTATGCTGAGAGGTTTGAGCTCTACATAGCTGGTATCGAGTTAGCTAATGCCTATACAGAGCTCAATGATCCCGTACTACAGGAGGAGTACTTCAGAAAGGAGGAGGAGAGAAGGAAACTAGGTGATTTAGAAGCACATCCGTATGATTGGGACTTCATTGAAGCTTTAGAATATGGGATGCCACCAACAGGTGGTTTAGGTTTAGGTATCGATAGGTTGGTAATGATATTTACGGGAACGAACTCAATTAAGGAAGTTATACCATTCCCGATGTTGAAGAAGACTGGCGGTTCTTATTGATACCTTAAGGGTATGACGTAGCCTGGATTCTCTATAGCCCCAACAACAACTACGTAGTAGGATTGAGGTAAGACAAGTTCTAATAACCCCTTAACTAGGAGTTCACCACCTTTATAGAGTACATAGGAGAAAATACCTTCATAACTAATCACATATGTTAGCCTATTCTTAATCTCACGTACAAGATCTGAGCTAGTCACTCCCTTCACATCCTTAACTTCATTCACATAAGTATATGAAGGGTAAAATAACGATGTACATGACCCACCCTCAACATTAACGGTAACCTCTACAGGAGTTAATGGTTTAAATACTACGTCACCATACCTGTAAGTATAACTATCAACAAAGGTAACATTAACCTCTCTTCTCCCCCTAAACCATAACCTCTTATATGGTGGTTGAATATTCTTAATTAAGTCCACGCTTAATCCATATATTTCCGATTGACTAAGTAGATGTCTTAAAGCCCTGTTAGGAGGTAGCCTCCCTAATGACTTTATACTGCTCAAGCATTCAGTGAAGTAAATGCTCTCCTTACACCCATAGATTATTAGATCTATATCTGAGTACTCAGGGTTATGTATACCTGCAAGTATTGATCCATCAATACCTATATTATTAACCCCAATACCTACATACCTCTCAATCTCCCCGACTAAGTCAATAACCTCCAACTCCAAGCCATCTCTCGGCTTCCTCATAATTTCCCTTAACCTTTCATTGGGTTTATACACCTTAATTATCTTGCTAAGACTTACTTGAGGTGTCTTAGCTCCAAATACTGGATCGTAGCTATATTCTTGATAGTGCTTTATAGTACTCATGACATTTCTAACTCCATACTTCTTAACTACTCTCTCATAGCATACACTACCTCTACACCATATAGTCCTACCACTAACTGGTACATACTTCAGGTACGCTATCACCTTATTCGGTGGGTGAACATTACCAATAACGACATATATATTTCCATGGATGTCCTCTAGATGGTCATGATCTAGAAATGTATCAGCCGGTTTGCTACTAATCATTTAGTCATCCCGCTCGTGCTTCATCATCCTTGATATACTTAAGCTTTAAGAATTAAATTTTTAGTAGGTCTTCGAGGCGGGATATTGGAATTAACAATAACAGTTAGTGGAGCCTTTATTGGAAGTGAGTTGAGCTACATTAATGGACCTCTTGCTATAACCATTGAGGATGGCGTAATAGTTAGTATTGAGAGACATGTAGAGGGTGCTGACTTACGTGGCTTCATAGCTTTACCACCACTAGCCAATATGCATGTACATGCGCTCGACCTAGCTATAGCTGAGGAGGGTTGGGACTTAGATATCGATTCAGTTGTTGGCGAGCCTTACGGGCTTAAGTATACATTACTTAAGAGGTTAAGTAAGGACGAACTTTCTAGGGCTTTAGAGTCGTTCTACAATTATAGCTTAAAGTGTGGGGTAGGTCTTGTTGTTGAGTTTAGGGAGTTTGGGATTAATGGGTTAAAGCTAGGTATGAGGTATGGGGTTAATACCTACATTATGTCTATGCCTTCAGGCCATGACGTCAGTATTGATGAGTTAAGCAAGCTCATAGAGTTGAGTGATGGCTTCGGTATATCATCACCCCTTTACTTTAGTGATGATGTACTTAGGGCAATGCTTAAACTCGCTAAGGCTAAGGATAAGTACGTATTTGCTCACATTGCTGAGGTTAAGGAAGTACGTGATGAGGGTGATCTAGAGAAGCTCCTAAGGTTTGGTAATCCAACAGCCATTGTTCATGGTGTATGGCTTAATAGTGATGATGTAGTAATGCTTAGGGAGCGCGGAATACCATTAATACTATGCCCTAGGTCTAATAGGTGGTTCTTAAGTGGTGATGCTAAGTTAGACGTGATTTATAGAGAAGGAATTGTTGTTGGATTAGGTACTGATAATGCTGGCTGGGTTAAGCCTGACTTATGGAGGGATGCTGAGGAGGTGCTTCTTAGGCTTAGGTACTTAGGTATTAATGACCCTAAGTGGGTTTTAAAGGCGCTAACTGTTAATGCGGGTACTATACTTGGGTTAAGGTACGAGTTGAGTGAGGGTGCTAAAGCTGATATACTACTATTAAGGAACGACTTACTAATGCTTGGTAATGTAAGGAATAAGTATCTTGCTGTAGTGAAGAGGGGTGGGCCTGAATTAGTTGGTGGTGTGTTCGTTAATGGTGTTCTCAAATACTGTAGTGAGGAGGCGAAGACCTTATGTAGTAGTTTACGTAACTTCATCAGTAGACGGCAAGATTGCTTCGAGAACAGGCGATTCAAGGCTTAGTTGCCCTCATGATTTAAGGAGGCTTCATGAGGTTAGAGCTTCATGTGATGCGGTAATTGTTGGGGCTAACACTGTAATTAGGGATAACCCTTCACTAACTGTACGTTACGTTAAGGGTACTAACCCCATCAGAGTAGTGATTGATGGTATGTTGAGGTCACCGCTTAACGCTAAATTATTCACTGATGGTAAAGCTAAGACTGTAGTCTACACATCAACATTATCACCGAGGGGTAAGGTTGATGAATTAAGGAGGAGGGGTGTTGATGTTTACGTCTTAGAGCCTATGAATTCTGCTGGTACCCTAAGCCTCACTAAGGTTCTAGAGCACCTATATGAGGTAGTAGGTGTTAGGAAGGTATTGGTTGAGGGTGGGGGTACGCTTCTATGGTACTTCTTTAAGGAGGGGTTAGTTGATGAGGTCAGGATAACGCTATCACCCTACGTTATAGGTGGTGAGGAAGCAATCTCAGTAGTTGAGGGTGAGGGGTTCTCCTCTAGGGAGGAATGGGTTAAGTTAAGACTAAGGGATATTAAGCCGTGTGAGTGTGGTAATGAGGTTCACATAATCTATGAAGTCGTGAGGAAGCGAGTGATTAGAGAATTACCATAGTAATTCCTTGTTAATCTCCTTAACAGCTTCAACTAATACCTTAACAAATGATGCTATATTACCTAGTACTAGTATCGCGAAGCCCATTGCTAGAAGCATTAGTGATCCTATATTAGCTAGCGTTTTTAAGGCATTTATTGATATCACTAAGCCTTCACTACCTAAATTCACGCTTATGGAGAGTGATGAAAGTATCATTATTGCGCCAACAATGTTAAACAATGCTGAGAATGCTAAGTACTTTAATCCGTAGGTAAAAGCTTTGCCCCACCTCATCCTCCATCACCCCCTTATAAACTAAGGATGACCTGTCTTTAAAGAACGGGGTGGTATCTAGACGTAATTACTCAGTATTACCTGGGACGGCACTTTAAGTCTATAATGTCCTACTGAAAGGTGTAGTGGAGGTAATTGTGTCTGAAGGAGTGTTGAGGTATGTAGTTGAAGTACTACTTAAGTATTACGGTATGGACGTAAATCCTGAAGAGTTTAGTGTGATTAAGGCTTTAAGGGATGAGTTAAGTCCTTTAGCAGCTCTGATATCCATAATACTATCACAGAATACCTCAGATAGGAACGCTATTAAGGCACTCACCAACTTCGTCTCAAGACTTGGGAAAAGGTTCGATATCGATGATTTAAGGAAGCTCAGCATTAATGAGTTAGAGGACATGATTAGACCTTCAGGAATGTATAGGTTAAAAGCCAATACAATATTAAACCTAGTTAAGAAGGGCGTGAACAATGAAGTACTAACTAAGGAGGATCCCAAGAAGCTTAAGGAGCTATTATCCTCAATACCAGGGATTGGGTATAAGACCATAGATGTATTCCTACTAATGGTTAGGGATTACTCAACATTTCCTATAGATACCCATATAAGAAGGGTCTTAACTAGGTTAGGCTTCATAAGAAGGAATGAGCCATATGAAAGTATTAGAGCTAAGGTCATGAAGGCATTACCTAGTAACCTATACCTCAAAGCACACCTAGTATTGATAAAACATGGTAGAGAGATCTGCAAATCGAGAAACCCCAAATGTAACTCATGCCCAATAAGGAATATATGCCCTAAAATCAACGTAGTGAGTGGATGATGAAGGCTAGATTGAGTGATGGATGAACGAGGTTTCAGGTGCTGATAGCAAATAATGGAAGAGCTTTAAACTTAGTTTTTATCTTAGTTTAAGGCTATAACACTCTAAGTATCTTATACTCTCTGAGTTTTCTTAACACCTCAGACGTGCCTTAATACTTGGTTGATAGTTTGAGCATTTATGAGTTACCCACACCTGTTGTCCTCGTTGATCTTGATGTACTTGAAAAGAACATTCGTGCTGTTGCTAATTTGGTTAGATCTCTTAAGAAGCATTTGTGGCCTATGTTTGAGACTAGAAGTCTTCATTCATAGCTAGGTTACAGAAGAATGCAGGGTTTGAAGGCTTTTTATGTAGTAATGTTATTGAGGCTGAAGTACTTATTAATAAAGGTGTTGTGAAGACTGTAATGATCTCTCATCCCATAGTTGATGAATGGAGTTTAAGTAAGGTTGTTGACTTTATTGAAGGTAGTGCTAGGATTATAGTTAGGGTTGACAACCTAAGAACTGCTGAGTTCTTGAATAGCATGCTGAGATCTAAGGGACTAAGGATCGAGTACTGTGTTAAGGTTGATGTAGGTTACGGTAGGCTCGGCGTTAGACCTGAGGATGTTGGGTTATTCGTTCAGAAACTTAGAAGGTTTAGTAATTTAGAGTTCATAGGTGTGGTGACGCATCAAGGAAATGCCTATAAGGCTAGAAGTCCACGTGAGGTCGAGGTTGTAGCTAGGCATGGTGCTGAACTTGTGGAGTTAGCTGTTAAGTCCTTAAGGAGGTATGGATTCGAACCAGAAATCGTTGGTGCTGGCTCAACACCTACCCTAAGATTCGATGTTAGGGAAGACATATACACGCACCTATTCCCCGGTAACTACGTCTACTATGATAGGGCTCAAGCATTAGTTTATGGTTCAGCGAGCATTGATGACTGTGCCTTAACAATACTAGCTACGGTTACATCAATACCTCAACACTCAAGCAGTAGGATAGCCATAATTAATGCTGGTAGTAGGTACATAGAGAGGGATGTTAGGGGTAGTTTGAGAGGGTATGGTCAGCTAGTAGAACACCCTAAGGTACTCGTTACTAGGGTCTCCCAAGAGATAGCAGTACTCGACATTAGTGAGGAGAGTGTTGAGGTGGGTGAGAAGGTAAGAATAATCCCTAACCACTCATGCTATACCAATAATGCTGTCAACTTCATCTTAGGTCATAGGAGCGGTAGGGTCGTAGGCATCATACCTCTAGATGCTAAGGAGGATAGGATTATTGAGGAGGAGTTGATCGGCATACCTAGGATTACCTAGCTTAATTAATTACTTAATTAAGGTATTGATGCTTTAGATTATGGTGGATTACATGAGTAGATTCATTAAGGTGTGGCTTACATCCGGCTCTACTTTTGATGGTGAAGTGAAGGAAATTGCTGTCGTACCTGTAGGTAGTATTGAGAGGCATGGTGATCACCTACCCTTAGGTACTGATACTATTGAGGCTGCATACATAGCTGAGGAGGTAGCTAGGAAGTTGGGAGCTCACCTATACCCACCAATATGGTACGGCTCATTGAGGGGTCTAAGGAGATTTCCAGGTACTATAGATGTTGATGAGGATACATTAATGGCTTATGTAGAGTCAGTACTTAGGGGGATTGTTGAGCAAGGATATAGTGTCGTCTTAATAATTAATGGTCATGGAGGTAATACTGACGCTTTAAGATTAGTAGCTAGGAAGTTAGCGTTTGAGACTGGTAAGACTTTCATAGTGATTAGTTGGTGGGTTGATGTAGCTCAAGACGTACGTAGTAAACTATTCACATCACCAGGTCATGCAGGTGAGGACGAGACTAGTGCTATGCTCTGTATAGCGCCAGAGACTGTAGACATGACTAAGGCCGTGGACCATGAAGTAACACCGCCTCAAGTAACGGTATACTCACCAATAATTGAGGAGTACCTATACCCCAAAGCAGTCCGTGGGGGAGCATCAAGAGCTAATCGAGAGAAAGGTTGTGAATGGCTTAAGGCAGTAATAAACGACATAGTCAATAAAGTACAAAACGTATTAAAACTAATAGAGCAAGTAAAGCATGGCCAATAGCTTTTCCTCACCTTCACTTAAGAATCACTTTTTCATTCATTTAAAAGTAATGAATCAGAATGTTTAAGTTAATTCAAGTTATTACATTTACATTCATCAGCTTTTCTTTATCCTAGCTTTCACCTCGTTTAATAGCTTCTCTATTCTCTTGATAGCTTCCTCTACGTGTCTTACTGTACACCAGCCTTCGTAGAAGCATACATGCATAGCTGTTGCTTGAGCCCATGAATCACTAACCCAAGCTCTTAGCTCCTCCATAATCTCTTTCGAGTACTCCCACAGCTCTCCATGGCTAGTTAATCTCTTTCCCTCTTTCCACCATGTATATGCCTTCACTGCTAAAGCAGTAGCGCCCCATAACTTCTCAGCTGCTTGTCTAACGTCACCTCCCCTAAGTTCTTCTCGAGCTCTATTCAGTAACTCTAGAGCGGTCTCAATATATTCAACCGCTTTATCATGGGGATCAAGGCTCTGAGTAATGAGTTCAACTAAGTATTCCTCATAAGTCATACCTAACTTATGGGCCTCCTCACGAATACGTCTAATAACCCTCTCAGGTAAGGTAATCACGTTACTCAATACACGCACCTACACCACAATATAGGTAAACGATGAAATAACACTTACGTAGCTTAAATTAGTACATACATAGATGAAACCAAGTTTCACCTAAGATGAGGATTCTAGAGGGGAGTAAATTACGGTATAATAGGTGTGATGGAATGTTCATTGTGATACTTTACTTAAGTACGTCAGGAAAATTCATTTACTTATAATTGCTTGTAATGAGTAGCTCTCTATATCCCTTTTCACTAACTACGTATATCCTATTTGCTGGCTTATAGAATAGTCCTGATGTTATGACTCCTGGTAGTGAGTCTAGGTACCTCTCTAATTTTTCTAAGTCGCTACATAGATTTGCTGGTGGTTTAACATCGATTATTGCTCCGTACACATCACTTATTGCTGGCCCTCTCTTACAGTTACAGCTACGTATGGTTACCTTAAACCCCTCCCTAGCTAGTGAGTTCATGACTATCCTTAATGCATTAGGTATTACGTCTAGGGGTATTTCATAATCCGGGCATAACCTTTTAACTACCTTACCCTCATCAACTATGAAGACTCTATACCTAGAGTTACGTGTTAGTACCTTCTCCATAGTTAATGCACCACCACCACCCTTAATCATGTTACCTTTAACATCAACCTTATCAGCTGAATCTATGTATAGATCGATGAATCCAATAGAGAGGGTATCTACAACATCATAACCTAGTTCTGAAACCCTAATTGCTGTATCTATTGATGAAGTAACTATACGCTTACCTCTAAGAACTCCAGCCTCATCAAGAACCTCCAGAAAGGCTGATACGGTCCTGCCAGTACCTAGACCTATAACTCTAGACTCACTAATCACCTTACTCAAATCTGATACGATCTCACGGAAAATACTCTTAAACTTAAGGTATGGATTACTCACACTGACACCAAAGAATTACTCAAGACCTTAATTAATTGCTTATCTAGTATTACCACATATAAATCTTGTAGCCTACCTATAGTGAGGGTGCTCATGAGTAACACCAAGGTGAGTATTACCATTAGTAGTGAGAAGTGGATGAAGGAGCTATTAGATCTGAAGAAAAGGTTAGGTAGGTATGTAAAGAGGTATTACGGGCCTGAAGTGTATGAAGCACTTATGAGGAGGTTTAATGGTGCTTTAGACATAATTAGGCATTCTAAGGAGAGAGTTCTCTCAGTAAGTGTTAGGGGTTCAGGTATAGTAATGATTATAGCCTCAAGTAAGGGCTTAGAGGAGGGTTTTGAGAGGGTAGTTAAGGAGAGGAGTTTTGAGGGCTACATTATTGAGAAAGCGATGGGTGTACCAGCTGAAGAGGCATACCACATAGTTCAAGTAGGTCCTTACGGTCTGAAGTGTACATGTATAGACTCATTAATGACCTCAATAAAAGCTGATAGGGAATTCATTACTGGCTTAAGAAGCCTAGTGAGGAGATTCGACATACCAACACCTATATTTACTAAGTACGTACTATGTAAGCATACATTAGCAGCACTCTCATACGGTATAGCTGCTGGTGTAGTAGATCGTGATTCAAGAATGCTTAAGGAGATACAAAAACTAAGTGTTAAGGCCTTAGTCCTTAGAGTTAAGGGTCGTGAAGGCCTAAGTAAGAAGACTTTACTAAGAATGTATAACTTATTACTAAGACTATCTAAAGGGTTACCAATAACTTAATAGTATTTGAACTCTTTACTCGAAGTACTTGTAGTTAAATGGCTTAACTCCTTTAAGGAGTTCACTTACCTTGAATTATACTATTAGGGAGTACTTGTGAAGACTTGGAGCATAGATGACTTTGGTGAGCTAAGCATAGGTAATGCCTTGATTAAGAGAGATGGTAATAAACTCTACGTTAAGGACCTATATGGTGAACGAACATTCATGATAGATCCTGACTCCCACGTTGAGGTACTACCCATACACCCAATCTTTAGGTTAGGTAACTTAACAAGTACAATGTATATAAAGATAACTACACCTATGGTCGGTATTGGAGGTAAGTCTTACTGGCTATCAATACCTTACGACCTCCTCATAATGGTTGATGGCAAGCCAATATTTATTCTAAGTCCCTTCAGGATTAAATACACATTATTTGGTAGCATTACTGAGGGATTCATTTGTAGGTATCATGAAAGCAGAGTCTTTAGGGAGAGTAAAGAGGTTGGAGATGAATACGGTAGATTACTTGTCAGTATGCCCTTAAATAGTAAGATCGGGATGTACGAGTTTGTCTTAATTAACATGAATTCAATAAAGATATTCAGGTCTAAGGAAGGATTAAAAGTTTTCTATGAAGTTGTAAGACTACCTATAGATCCCCTTAAACCATTCGCTGAACCCCTAGGAAGGCCTCCTAAGAAGGACTTAGAGGTTATAAGCATACCTAAAGACATAAGTACTTTAACTACGGGGTGTCTCTGTCATGAGTACTACGGACCTGATTAACTCATCTGAAGGTATTAATGCTACCTTAAACGCGATCATAGCTTCAGCTACTGATACCTGGAATATGGTGTTAAAGCTACTAGGTGTTTCAGTATCAATAGCTATAGTCGTAGCTATAACACTAGCTATAAGGACATTCTTGAGGAAGTCATTAAAGCCTAGAGTGGCTCTTCACGTATACAACGTTATTGAGAAGGTGATTGTTTACGCGGTACTCATATTAGGTATTATAGCTGCTTTAGCTCCACTCGGTATTAACTTGACGGGACTCTTAGTAGCTGGTGGTGTCGCAGGTATAATCATAGGCTTTGCTAGCCAAACAGTATTTTCTAACTTCCTTAGCGGCATATTCCTATATATAGAAAGGCCTATAAAGGTAGGTGATAGTGTAATTATAAATGCTCAGGATAGCTCCATAGCGGGGATGGTCATTGACATAGACGCTATTTCTACTAAGATAAGATCATGGGATGGGCACATAGTTAGAATACCTAACGATAAATTATTTAGCTCAACAATAATCAATGTGAGTAAGGTAGCTGCTGTTAGGGTTGTTGTTGATGTAGGCATATCATATAAGTCTGACGTTGTTAAGGCTAGGGAGGCAATACTTGAGGCACTTAATGAGCATCCCTACGTACTAGTGAATCCGCAACCTGAAGTATATATTAAGGAGTTCGGTAATTCAGCTATAGTCTTAAGGGTTAGGTTCTGGGCACCTAGTAAGGTATGGTATGAGACACGTAAGGTGTGTTTAGAGTTAATTAGGGATAGGTTGAAGAAGGTAGGTGTTGAGATACCATTCCCACAGCTTGACCTACACGTTAAAGAGCCTATAAGCATTATTGAAGTGAGTAGCGATTCAAGTAAGGCTTAACTTTTAAGTCTAGGTACATTGTTACGTGTGGAAAGTGTTGAGTCATGTATCAGTGGTACAGGTATAGACACGATTACGGAAAGCATAGGGAGCTCCTAGACTTAATACTCTCATGGGTTGTGTTGAGTATTGCCTTCGGTACTGGATACATATTTAAGGGTAACCTTGTAGGTCTTGCTTTAGCGTTCATTGCTGTAGCTACGGCCTTCGTATTCCATGAAATAGCTCACAGGGAGGTTGCTCGTAGGTACGGCCTATATGCTAGGTATAAGGCTTGGTATACAGGCTTACTAGCTGCATTAATAATCTCACTTCTAACGGCTAAGGCATTCGGTAGCCCATTTGTTATAGCAGCTCCTGGAGCTGTTTACATCTATGCATACATGGGTATACCACCACCAGATGTTGAGTATAGGGTAGCACTTGCTGGGCCATTAACTAATGCAGTACTAGCAGCTATACTCTTAATCGCATCATACTTTACTACATACCCCTTAAAACTATACTTGACCTTCATAGGTAGCGTTAATGCCTGGATTGCAATATTCAACTTAATACCACTACCACCACTTGATGGATACAAAATATTCAGATACTCAATAACACTATGGGCACTAGTCATACTATTTGCTATAGTAATTTACGTATTATTTTAATGACTAGCTCAAGGATAAGGTCAGTGGGGTTCAGAACATCACTGATCAGCGACGCCAAGCCCTCATCAACCCTAATCCTGAATTACATTCATTGCAGAGTTTAAAAGTATGAGGTACTATTTAGGGTTTCACTCTTTGATGGTGTTGCTTATAGAGTTTTTACGTATATGTGTGTGGTTTCCTATAGCTTAGACTGAGTCGATGTATGTTTAAGCATTCATTAATCTGTATTTACATTTGATTAAGTACTAGCAACTTTTTTTAAACACGCTAAAAATTTTTAAGTGGGTATGAGGATTGCCTGAGGTACGTAGGGTTCAAAAGTTTGGTAGATCTACCTTAATGATATCCCTACCGGCCGAATGGGTTAAGTCTGTAGGTTTGAACCCTGGTGATGCAGTAAATATTGAGGTTCTTGAGGACGGATCATTAAGACTAACACCATTAAGTATAGCGACGCGTAAGAAGGAGCGTGAATTGAGAGTAAAGGTTAGTTCTGGATCCTCTGAAAGCTTACTAACTAGAACCATTTATGCTGGGTACGTATTAGGAATGGATAAAATAGTTATCGAGTCTATAAGTGGTGTACTCTCTGAGACGCACTTAAGGATTGTTAGAGATATGATAAGGCTACTAATAGGTACTGAAATCATTGAGTATACACCGAAGAAGATAGTCATCCAGATATTGATAGACCCAAGTAAGTACTCAACTATGGCCGTAATAGGTAGGATGTCTAACCTAGTAAGGTTCATGGTACAACACATAGAGACAGCAATAACTGAGAATAAACCACACTTACTCAATGAGGTTAGAGAACTTGAAAATGAAGTTGATAGACTCCACGCACTAACAGCTAGACAGTTAATACTAACTCAAGTGAATAAGATGATAGGTAAGTACTTAGGTATTAAGCCAACATTGGCCACGGAGTATAGAGCAGTTATTAGAGCTTACGAAGAAGCCGCAGATACTCTTGACAAGGCTGCAAACATATTATTATCGAATGGTAAGGAAGTGATTGAGAAGATAAGGTCTAAGCTTGACGTATTTAAAGAGTTCATAGATATGTTACTCTTAATAATAGATAGGGTTGATAGATGCTTATCACAACCAGACCCATACTTAGTTAATGAGGCTCTAAACCTAATAGCTGAGTATAGGAATCACATAAGGAAATATAATGAGATGTTGTTTAGGGAGTTAGGTCTTGACAAGACATACCTAACTATTAGGGAGTTCATAGAGAGGTTAGGTGAGGCTGCTAATGCCTTAGAGACTATAGCTGAGACAGCATTTGATATAGCTGTTGAGAAAACTGGTGAAGTATTAGACATAAGTAAGAGTTTCGTCTAAGATTATCGGGCAAGTCTATGTTAGCTGTAGTACTTCATGGACCAAAAGATATTAGGATTGAGGAATTACCTGAGCCTACACCTCCTCCTGGATGGGTTAGACTTAAAGTTGAGGAAGTGGGTATATGTGGTACTGATAAAGCCTTCTATAAAGGTACTTATAAACCACTTAAATTACCTTTAGTACCTGGCCATGAGATTTCAGGTATAGTTGATGATGTCGGTAAAGGTGTACCTAAAGATGTTATAGGATTAAGAGTTACTAGTGAAATCAACATTTCATGTGGTAAGTGTTGGTTCTGCAGACATGGATTAAGAACTCACTGTCCTCATAGAGAGGTAATCGGTATATCTAGGGATGGTGGTATGGCTGAATATATGGTGGCACCATATGAGAACATACATATAGTTAATAACTTGAGACCTGAAGAGGTGACATTTATAGAGCCCTTAGCTGCTGTTATTGAGATGATATACATGCAACCTCCTGAACCAAATAGCACAATAGCAATACTAGGTGCTGGTACCATAGGCTTACTCTCACTTCAGGTATTAAGGTTGATGATGCCTAAGAATATAATCGTCATTACACGTCCTAACTCACCTAAAGCAGCATTAGCTAAGGAGTTAGGTGCTGATGAAGTATTAGATACAAACACAGTTCTCGAGTATATAAAGGAGAAAACACCTGAAGGACAAGGCTTTGATTACGTAGTTGAAGCTACAGGAAGTCCTGAAGGTCTTGATTTAGCTGTAAGAATAGCAAGACCGAGAGGTATCATTGCCGCTAAATCAACACACGGCTCTAAAGTATCCTTTGATTACACATTAAGTGTGGTTAAGGAACTTAAAATCGTTAGCTCAAGATGTGGGCCATTCCAACCAGCTATAAGGTTAATTAGGGATGGTATTGTTAACGTTAGGAAGTTACTTACTTCAAAGTACCCTCTAAGGAATGCCTTTGAAGCGTTTGAGAAAAGCTTTCGTAGAGACGTAATTAAGGTGCATTTAACACCTTAAGTATGGTAATGTTATTTAGAAGGGCTCAGAGCCGCCTGTATGCATCACTAGTCAGTGACTCTACCCACTCATCATAGCTTTCAATCATTAATTGTTTTACAAAGGTTTTAATCCTAAAGTCAGTCGGGTAAGTTTACATCATCTCACTAATTCAAGTCCGGGAGTAACTCATCATCCAATAGTAATCAAGTAGTACAGGTATTAAAGCATCAAATGTGAATCTCCCTAAGTAAAGCCTTCTTATAACCTTCATCATTAGCAAGCAATTTATTATATATTTTGATTACGATGTCTTTACCCACAAACTTCACACTATTAGGTTGCACTTCTAAAGGTAAACCTATGTTGAATTCCTCTAAAGTCTCAATAGTGGGATCTTCCATAAGTACTTCCTTCCCTAGTAAGCTCTCAAATAGAAGTCCCGACATTGCCAACCTGGTAAACCTAATTAGCATCTCATCATTCTTCCCCTCAATCTTCACAGGTGTTAACCAGAACATTAATGAGTGAGTTGGGCTTAAGTTGAGGTTTCTCCTTAGTTCGCTTATCTCATAGCTTAACTTCCTATAGATTTCTACAACCCTCCTTAATACCTCATATGATGGAATCTCCCTTCTTAATATTTTAATTCCTAGGTCATGAGTAATGCTCTGGTACTCCATTCTGAATTTACGAATAGTCTTACATAGATAAGTAACTAAGGGATATCTAACAATATCTGATATGTGTGCTAAAGCAAAAGAATCAACACAAATTTCTTTTGGTTTTCCCTTACCTGCTACAAATCTCACCAATGTGTAAGGTATTATGACCATAAATTTCAATTTTCCGTACCTATTAACTAAGTCCTCCTTTAAGTTAATATAGTGTTATTAAATTATGTATTGGGGATGCTTATTTCGAAGGTTCCTAAACAAATTATAGATAATATTAAGGAGTTGATGAAGTCGTTGGGAGCTAAGAAATGTATTGTAAGGGGTGAGTATGGATGTACTGTGATTATAGCTGAATTTCAGCATGATGTAATTCTAATAACTATAGCTGGGGGGTCATTTGGAGCTAAGTATGTGTCTAAGATAGTACCCTCAAGTAAGTTAGGAAGTGTGTCATGGACATGTGACGAGGTAAAGTATTCGCCTTACGGACTCTACGTTATAGCGTTAAATGATGACGAATTACTATCTAAAATAAAGGAAAAAGTTGAGAAAGTGAAGGCATTAATGATGCACCTGAGTGGATAAGCCCTTAACACTTAACAATTTTCTTTTCTGCTGTTGGTTTATTGGGGATTACGCATATGAATAATGATTCTTGATTACCATCATTAACGTACTCATGTTCGACATTCGGCGGTATGTATAGGAAGTAGCCCTCACTAACTTTATACCACTTACTACCAATCCTAACCTTCATGGAGCCCTTGATAACAAATATTTCATGCTCCCAAGGATGCGTATGCTCATTTATGCGTCCACCAACATCAATACGGAATAATCTCATTGAGTATGTCTTGGCACCATCGTCTTTACTTATTAACCACCTAATATACGCCTTAGTCCCGAATTTAGGATCTAAAGGCTTCTCTTGTACAGAAGTAAAGTGAGCTACCTTCTCGCCACAACGTCCTAGACTCATGGGTAGCACCTACTTAACTATAACTTATGATAATATTAATGTTATTCACATAGTTAGCTTACGTAGGTAAGTAATTTTATTCTTACCTCTAATATGTTTTGGTGAATCCCATGTATGATGCAATAGTAATAGGTGGAGGACCTGCAGGTTACGTTACAGCTGTGAGACTAGCTTCATACGGATTTAAGGTGGCATTAGTTGAGAGAAGGTATCTTGGCGGTGAGTGTACTAATTGGGGCTGTATCCCATCTAAAGCATTAATTGAGATTACACATGGATTAAGTATCGCTAAACAATTAAGAAGAGTAGGTATCAACATAGGAATAAGTGAGGTTAATAGGTCTAAGATTCTGGAGTGGATTAAGAGGGTAGTTCTAAGGTCTAGGGAGGGCATTAAGTATTTGGTTAGTGATGTTGACCTGTATGAAGGTGAGGCCTCACTAAAGAGTAGAAATGAAGTCATAGTTAGGAGAAGGGAGGGTAGGGAAGTTATTGAGGGTAAGAATATAATAATAGCTACAGGAACAGAGCCATCAGAAATACCAGGTGTGAGGTTCGACGGCGAGTACGTATTAAGTAATAGGGATTTCTTTGAGTTAAAGGAGATACCATCATCCATACTGATAGTTGGTGGTGGCATCATAGGTGTTGAATTAGGGAGTGCGTTGGCAAGACTTGGTACTGAGGTATATATAGTTGAAATACTGGACAGAATCATAAGTATGTATGATCCTGACGTGTCAAGCACCATCATGAAGTACTTAAAGAGATTTGGGGTTAAGGTATATTTAAGATCAACGGTGAAGAGGATTGAGGTAAGTGATGGGGTTGTTCGAGCAAGAATTGTTAGTAAAGATGGTGAATCTACAGATGTTAATGTTGAGAAGGTACTCATAGCTGTTGGTAGGAAGTATAATACTAAGGGTATAGGCTTAGAAAATGTTGGTGTGAAGACTCATGAGAAGGGCTACATAATCGTTAATGAGAGACAGAAAACTAATGTGGGGAACATATATGCGGCAGGTGATGTAACTGGCCCACCACTTCTTGCCCACAAGGCTTATAGGGAGGCCATTATAGCTGCTGACGTAATTGCTGGTGCAGAGGAAGTACCACCCAAGGAGCCCATACCTGAGGTTATATATACAACTCCTGAAGTAGGCGTTGTAGGCATTACTGAACTTAAGGCTAAGGAGGCAAAGATTAATGTTCAAATAGTGAAGTACCCATATGCAGCAGTTCCTAGAGACTATACAGTACTAGAGAGGACACCTGAAGGATTCATTAAACTAATAGTTGAGGGAAGTACTAAGAGGATTATAGGTGGAGTTATTGTTGGTAATATGGCTTCGGAACTCATTCATGTACTAGCACTAGCTATACAGAAGAGACTTACATTGAAAGATCTCTCTGAAGTCATCTACGCACACCCAACATACTCCGAAATGATAGGTGAAGTAGCGCATTTAGGTCTCGGTAAGCCCATACACATTAAGGGGCAGCACACATAAAGTATGTACCAAAAACTGAACGAAAATAGTTACACGCTACTAGCCCGTATAGATGAGGGGTTTCTTATTCAATACTTCAGACTTTCTCTTCTTAATCAATATCATATTCTCAATCCTAATACCGTACCTACCGTGAATGTATATACCAGGTTCTATAGTTACTATCATACCTTCTCTTAGAATTTCTTTAGAACTCTGTGATAGTCTTGGTTTTTCATGAACATCTATACCTACACCATGACCTGTTGAGTGTATGAAGTACTTAGATAACCCATACCTCTTTAAGGTATCCCTAGCTGCTGAATCAACTGTACGTGCATCAACACCGTCGCAAGCCACGTCTATGGCATTATTGACTGCTTCACTAATTACTTCGAGCGCGTTCTTAACCTCCTTAGGTACTGAACCCATAGTTATGGTTCTAGTCATGTCCGATGAGTATCCATTATACTTAGCACCTAAGTCTATGACAACTACATCCCCCTGTCTAAGCTCCCTACTTGTTGGGACTGCATGTGGGTATGCAGAGTTTGGTCCTGACGCAACTATTGTTTCGAATGCGTAACCATCAGCACCTAAGTATCTCATAACACCCTCAAGCATCCCAGCTACTTCATACTCTCTTAACCCAGGTATTAGAGACTCAAGGACTCTCCATAAAGCTTCCTCAGTTATCTGAAGTGCTTTCTTCATGAAGCTCACCTCCTCGGATGTCTTTATAGATCTAAGCTCCATGATATCATCAGTAATATCTTCGATCCTCTCTACAGTAACTAGAGACTTGACTCTCCGCGGTTCATCTGTACATATTACCTTAACATTAGACAATAATTCCTTAAATGTATCTTTAATATCCTTAAGCTTAATCCCTAACTCCTCCTCAACATCAGGTACCGCATATGGTGCATAAGGCCTTACCTCAGTACCCCTAACTATATCCCTAGCACGTGAGAAGTCAAGCAGCGGTGTTAATAGGTAAGAACTACCATCCTTAAATATAACAACGTACGAACCCATTGGTCGTGGGAACCTTGATACGTAGTACACGTTACTTTCACTAACAAATACTGAGGCATCACATCCTCTTTTCTCCATTATAGCTATTAACTCCTTAAGCTTATTAACCGTAGTATCACCTAAACATTAAGATACGTAAGAACTTAAAAGCTACACATCATGTCTTGCGTTTTTGATTCAGACATGTGAGTGGTGGGGAAGGGTGAAATATACTTCAGAGATTTAGGGATTATTTATGTGGGCAGTGGGTATGAGACTTGTAGTATCTATGGATGAACGTGGTAGAATTCTTATCCCGAAAGATATTAGAGGGAAGGTTAAGACCAAGTTCTTTGCTTTAGAGTTAATGAGTGATGGCACCATAGTATTGAAGCCAATAGCTAGTGAAGTCCTAGAATTGGCTGGTAAGTTCAAGGACCTACTTAAGCATAAGGATTTAGAGGAGCTCGAGGAAAGGCAGGAGAGATTTATAAAGAGAGAAAGAGGATTATAACTTCCTTGATACCTAGACGTGTTTTACTTGATGCTGATGTATTTATATTCTATCTCACTCTCGATAACTTATTTAAGTTCAATACAAAGGTAATTGAGTATTAGTCATAGGTAAAATCTTAGCTTATGTATCTTCAGAAATATACGATGATGTAATATCAACACTTAGAAGTAATGGTGTATCATTAAGTAAGGTGGTCGAGTTTATAAGTGCGATATCGAAAATACCACATAAGCCATTACCTCTATACCCTGAAATAGTAACTCAAGCACTAAAATACTATATGGAACATGGAGGGTCAAGAAAGCAGCATTACTTTGACTTATAACGTTGCAACGCAGGATATTACAATTCACCATTATTAACAAGTGATAAGTACATAATAAAGCACTCAAAAGAACTGAAATACGTGTTATAGACTTAAGAACTATAAAATAATTAAGAGGAATAGCTTACCTTAGTGTACCTCTTAATGTAGTCTACACCCTTCTCAGTTATGACGTAAATCTTAATTTTAGTATTTAAGTTGAGCTTATAGAACGGACATGACTTAGCTATTCGGCATGTTGCACATTCACCCCTACACTCAGGTCCTATCTCAACTTCATTCACATACCCTCTAATTACTAGGTAATCTATCAGTTCCTTAGCTATGTACTTATCTATACCTAGCTTACTTGCTAAGGTATCTATAGTGAATACGCCGCTATTCAAGAGTTTTAGTGCTTTCACACGAAGCTCGTGATTCACGTCTTACAACCTATATCTACCGCTGTCTCTCAATATTTAAGATTATTAGGTTTGGTGCATGCTGAAGCTAGGGAGTATGGGTAGCTGCTTACTATGTGGTAGTAAGTCTAGGGTCATTAGTGATGTTATAGGTGTATGTGCTTCATGTTTAAGGCGAAATCCTAGTGAGTCACTTAAGATAGCGTTAAAGGCTCATGTAAATTATAGAGAATCATTAGGTTTACCGCCTGAACCACCGCGAGCTGGTGAGAAGTGTTTAAGGTGTTCGTTATGCGTTAATGAATGCCTAATACCACCGGGTGGTAAGGGCTTCTGCGGTTTATGGTCTAATAGTGAGGGGAGGTTAAAGCCCATTATTGGTTGGGATAAAGCAGTAGTTTATTGGTATTTAGATCCTTTACCAACAAACTGTGTTGCAACACCTGTATGTCCAGCAGCAACAGGAGCTGGGTACCCTGAGTACACGCTCGTTAAGGGACCTGAGTATGGTATGTTCAACCTTGCAGTATTCTTTGCAGGTTGTAACTTAGACTGTCTATTCTGTCAGAATTGGGAGCATAAAGAAATGATAGCTAGTGAGAGATTAAGGGTTAAGTACGTAAGAAGCGTTGATGACTTAGTTGAGGAAGCGTTAGGGAATGATAGAATAACCTGTGTATGTTTCTTCGGTGGCGATCCAGGTCCCCACATTCTCTACGCTATTAAGGCTTCACGAAGGATCGTTGAGTATGCTTCAAGGAAGGGACTCATCAAGAGGATATGCTGGGAGACTAACGGATTAGTTAACCCTGCAATCATGCGTGAGATGGCTAAACTAAGCCTGATTAGCGGGGGTATTGTGAAGATTGATTGGAAAGCTTGGTCACCACCAATATATCAAGCATTGACGGGTATTGACGGAGTTAAAGCTGTAGAGAGATTAAAAACTAACGCTAAGATAGTGGCTGATCTAGGTAAAGAAAGACCTGAAGTGCCACTACTAGTTGTCAGCACTTTACTAGTCCCAGGCTACGTTGATGAATATGAGGTAGGTAAGATAGCTGAATACATCTCCTCACTAAGTAATGAAATACCATACGTACTACTAGCGTTTCATCCTGACCACCTCTTAAGAGATTTACCACCAACGAGTCTAAATCACGCATTAGGAGCTCTAAGAAAGGCTAAGGAAGCAGGTCTGAAGCGCATATTCATAGGTAATGAATGGCTCTTAGGCAACTATTACTAAATAAAAATGCGAAGCAATACCGTTAAACATAGTAATTATTAATTGATAAGTATAGTAGCTCGTAAGCCTCATTACCTAATACCCTCTCAGCAAACTTCATGAAGTTTTCTATGGTCGGATTCTTACGAACCTCTTTAATTATCCTTGATAATTCCGGCCTATGCGCAACCACAATTCTCACTAATTCATTTAATAGTCTTAAACCATCAGAGTTTAGTACACCTCTCCTTCCGAAGTACCTTCTATAGTTTAAAATTAGTAATTTAGTGTAATTGACTATATCCCTACTATACCTATCCTCTACCGTGTTGCCCATGAAGTTAACCTACAGCCTTACTTCATACCTACTCTCTCAAGGAATTCATCAACTATATCCTTTATTGTTGGCCCTTCTAATACCTTTAGCTCCCATTTAACCTTAATTACGGGCTTATCAATCCTTACAACCCTACTAACATCTGCTGGTGATCCTATGATCACCGTATCAGCATCTATTCTCTTTATGGTCTCCTCGAGATCCCTTAACTGATACTCAGTATAGCCCGTTGACGGTAGTACCTCCTTCATATGTGGGTACTTCTCATACATCTCCTTAATTATACCTACAGCGTAGGGTCTAGGATCAACTATTTCCTTAGCACCATACTTCAATGCGGCTACGTAGCCTGCACCATAGGGTAGGGAGCCGTGAGTTACTGATGGTGAATCCTCGATGACAACTACTCTCTTACCCCTGATTAGCTCAGGTTTTTCCACGTAGACCTCCATATCAGCTAAAGTTATCTTCGCTTTGGGATTAATCCTCTTTATGTTATTAATTACCTTCTTAACATTCTCTTCAGGGGCTTGACTAACCTTATTCACTATCACTACATCAGCTAACCTGGCATTTATCTCACCGGGATAAGAAGACACCTCCTGACCAGGTCTCATAGCATCAGCTACGGTTACTAAGTAGTCGGGAGTATAGAATGGTGTATCATTATTACCTCCATCCCATAATATGATATCAGCCATTCTCTCAGCCTCCCTTAGGATTGCGCCATAATCAACACCAGCAAGTACTTTAATATCCATGAGTAGGTAATGCTCATACTCTTCTCTCTCCTCTATAGTTAAGCCCCACTTATCCATGTCCTCAACCTTCTCGAATATCTGTATGCGCATCTTACTTAGGTCTCCGTAAGCCATAGGATGCCTTACAACAACAAACCTTATGTTGCGTCTAAGTAGCTCCCTAGCTACAGCTCTAGAAACAGTTGATTTACCAGCACCAGTCCTAACTGCTGTAACAGCTATTACAGGCCTGAAGGACTTTATGTAAGTCTCTGATGGTGGTAGAAGTCTGAACTCAGCACCCGCTGCCAATACTTCTGAAGCTATCTTACCTAATTCATCATAGGTTATGTCACTAAATGATAATACGACTTCATCAACTTTATATTCCTTAATTATCCTACCTAAGTCTTTATAAGGAATTATCGGTATACCATCAGGGTATTGAGCACCAGCTAATTCAGGAGGATATCTACGCCTCTCAACACCAGGTATTTGCGTAAACGCGAAGGCTACAACCTCGTACTCAGGATTGTTTCTGAATACAACATTAAAATTATGAAAGTCACGACCTCCTGCACCCAATATTAATACTCGCTTTCTCAATAGCATCAACCGCGTACTATATGTTGTTTACGAATAAAAATTTTTTATTGTAGTCTTGAAGATTTTCCCACTTACGAATTACCTAAGAACAGGCCTTACTATTAGCCGTCATACTGATTTCCTCAGCTATTTTTAGAGCTATATACGCGTCTTTCAATGTAGGTACTTCAGATATGTTCTCACCCTTAATTCTCATTATAAATGAGTAAAGCTCCCTCCTTAACGGTTCCTCGCCACTCACTTCATACCTTTTCTCGCTATTAGGCTCTCTGATGTATATCCTACTTTTAACATAATCAGCAATAACATATGCCTCATTAAAAGCGATATCTACTTCCCTAATCTTTATGGGAAGATTACCATCAGTTATATACGAGATTAAGACATCACCGTAATTTAGCACAGCATTTACGGTTTGAACGACTGAATTCTCACTCTCTAATATATCAACAAATTTAACACTCCATTTTCTATTACCTAGGAAGTAATGTGTTAAATCGATATCATGTATTGTTAAATCATAAATAATTGAGTACTTCCTTAAACGTTCAGGTCTTTTAGATAACCTCTTAAAAATCATGTATTTAGGACCACCGTAACGCCTCATTAACTTCTTAATTTCATACGTAACTGGGTCAAACCTAACTATAAATCCTGGCTGAACAATTACGTTGGAGGACTTAGCTATAGCTTCAAGCTCAGCTATATTATTAGAATTAAGAGCTACTGGTTTCTCTACAAATATGTGAAGACCCAGTGAAGCTAAGCTCTTAGCTACATTAATTAACTCATGAATAGGGACAGCTATGATGGCTGCATCCACATCGATAGATGATAACTTAAGATAATCAGTGAAATATAATCCTATGTTATACTTCTTAGCTAACTCCCTAACATTTTCTAAGTCTACATCAACTAATGCAGCTATCTTTACTAGTCCCTCATTCTCAAGTTCCTTTAGAACCCTTAAGATATTGCGACCCCATCTACCAACGCCTACAAGTGCGACATTAACCTCACCCATAACAGCACCTACATAAAAATGTGTTAACCTTAATTAGCTCTAAGTTTAAATTATGATCTTACTTACGTCAGATCCTGCATTGTTCATCACATATCAGTAACCAGGTCATTCATCACTCATAAGATTTTACTTCCCTACTCAATTTTTTCATCAAATTTTTAAAGTTCTCACTTATTACCTTGACAACATGATCTCTACTTACCCCCTTAATTTTAGCTATTTCATTAATCGCTTCAGGTATTAATTCTGGGTTTAATTTCATACCTCTATATTCATATGGCCCATCAGATTCCGTAATCATTATTTCAAGAGGAGCTTTCTTAATAATTAATCTCATCTTTTTCTGTATTTTTAGCGCAACATTAACGCCTATGTAATAGCCTAAAGATTCAATGTCCTTAAGTAATTCTGGAGGCCCTGTGTACCAATGAATTATTGCTATCCTAATATCATACTTATATAATATATTCAATACTTCCCTCCAAGCACCTGCTGCGTGTATTGATAACCCTTTATCATATTCCTTGGCTATCTCCACAAACCTTCTGAAAATGTCTAATTGATGATCAAACGTTTGTGGGACGAACTTCTTATCTAGACCTACCTCGCCTAAGAAGTAAGCATTATCCACTAATTTCACCACCTTATCTAACTCATTCACGCTTGTCTTCCCTACTTCCCATGGATGAATACCTATTGCTGGTATGACATTACTACATTTCTTAGCAATATTTAGGGTCTTAAGTGATGACTCATAATCGTCTGAGACAGCTAGAAATATGTAATCAGCCATACTACAGTACTTCATTATTTCATCTTCACTATATTCGTGCATATGTACGTGTGAGTCAATGAACATATCATACACCTACGTACCTATTTTAACGTAATTTAGATTAAATTCATGAAGCATTTTAAGTGCTCGAGGGGTTATCTTAGGAGATGCTATGACACCTCTCACTTCTATACCTAGAGATCTATAGTATTCAACATATCTCTTTAATTGATACACCGCATCTATGTCTGCTTGGGATCTCTTGACTTCAACAATTATTAATTTACCATCCTTACCTCTAAGGATGACGTCAACTCTACCATGTGGTGTACTAACCTCCCTTGATACAAGCTTAGCACCATCCTCTATTAATGATGGATTAGATGCAATCATGTTAATTAAGTCTCTTTCAGCACCCTCAAGTATAAACTTAGCTGTTGTTAGTCTAGTTACTACTATGAAGGGGGTATTCTCTATGTATATCTTTAACTCCTCCCTAGGTCTTATTCTTATAGCATTTATCAATAACTTTTCATTACTTAATGTTGCAGATATGTGTGATTGTGGTTGCCAGTTAATGGGTTCTCTGCCCTTACCTTCATGGATAAGCACCGTACCGTCTTCCTTAATTATTATTAATCTCCTCGCAACTCCAGCTTTACTACTAGCTCTTCCTCTATATTCTACACTACATTTAGCTATTATTACGATAGTAGCAACTTTAAAGTATCTTCGTATTAGAGCATTAAGCTCATTTAATGAGGTATAACCTGAATATTCAACTACGCTTAACGACATCTCTAGCAACCTCAATAATTAACTTAATAGCATTATCCAGCGACATATCAGGTAAAGTAGTTGATGCTGCTTCAGCATGACCCCCGAATTTACCTTTTAACCTTTTTGAGAGTAGCTGACATATCTTGAATGCTCTATCACTAACAGACCTAGCAGTGACTACTATCTTGCCCTCTTCCCTTCTAATCAAAATTACATCCTTCTTACACATCTTCGAGAACTCCGTTGCAGCAATACCGAGTAGTCCAGCATATATTCTTGATTCAGAAAGGTCTAATGCAGCTATCTTAATATCTGAAATCTCAAGAGATCTCTCACTTAACAACTTCAGTAACCTCTTCAATAAGAATTTAGCTACCTTAGCTCTCTTAATGACTTCATTATCATTACTTATGTCCTTATTCTTAAGCATTATATCAACCAAGTACTTCATGTAATCTAAATCACTTGGATCTCTAGCTATGGAAAGTTTAATTAAGTCCGCAACCTTAGCTACATCAGGATTCCTTGTTTCATTACCCTCACATACATCAGCAACCTCAACTAGGAATTCCTCGTATGGATTCATGAGGGGCTTTAAGACATCCTTAATTAGGTGTGGCGTTGATGAAGCTTTACTCCAAATAATTTTAACATTACTTATGTTTAACTCATTTAGGAAGGTCTTAGAACTGACGTGGTGATCTATGACTATTATTTTATTAACGCTTTTACTTATTAATTTGATGAAGCTAATTAATTCATTGCTTAGAGCGAGATCTAATAAAACAAGCGCATCTATATCGCTACTTACTCTTCTAGCATCTATGTGGGCTCTCCATGGTTGTGTAAATACTATGTCTATTCTCCCTGGATAGAAGTCACGCATGTAGTGTTTTATATATATGAAGGCCGAGATAACTCCATCACAATCACCGTGACACACTATTCCATGCCTCAAGACACTCTCACATATTCTTAGTCTTGACACAGATTATAAAAGCTGGTTTACAAAGTATGAAGCGGTAGGGATTGACAGTGTTAAAGAATGGAGTTAGGAGTGAGATATTAAGAGACCCATTAACGTTAATAATTAATAGGCTTAAGAATCAAAAATATCACTTAATAGGTACTCATTCAGCCATAAAGAAGTGTTTATGGGTTCATAATGCATTAGTTGAGGGTAGGTTCTGCTATAAGTGTAAGTTTTACGGTATTGAATCACATAGATGCATACAATTCACACCATCAACTCTATGGTGCTGGAACGCATGCTTACATTGTTGGAGAGTTAGACCCCAAGATTACGGGTTCACATATAGTGACTTAACGAGACTACCATATGTTGACGATCCAGACTTCATAGCTGAAATGGCTATACATGAGCATAGGAGAACTGTTAGTGGTTACAGGCATAGGACGTCTGAGAAGTTATGGAAGGAGGCTATGGATCCTAAGCATGTAGCTATATCATTAACTGGTGAAGCAACACTTTACCCACGTTTAGGGGAGTTAATTAAGGCATTCCATAAGAGGGGCTTAACTACGTTCTTAGTAACTAGAGGTATTAGACCTGAAGTTCTTGCATCATTAGATGAAGAACCTACACAATTATATGTATCGATTGAGGCATGGAATAAGGAGATGTATGATTACTTCAATAGACCATTAACGAGTAGGGGTTGGGATAGAACATTAGAGACGCTGGAGATTTTACCATCATTTACGTGCCCCACGGTAATAAGGGTAACAGTTCTAAGAGGTTTTAACATGGATGAGAAAGCTGTTAGCAGCTTTAGTAGAATATTAAGCATAGCTGAACCTACGTATATAGAAGTCAAAGCGTACATGCACGTTGGGGGTTCAATAGAGAGGCTTAGTAGAGATAATATGCCGTCATTCAAGGAGGTCTTAGAATTCGCTAAGAGATTATCAGAGTCCATGGGTTACAGAGTTGCATCATACTCAATACCATCAAGAGTGGTATTATTAACCAAACTCAAGAAATCAATCATAAGGTATGGTAAGGGCTGTCCTAAGGGATGGTATGAAGAGGAAGTAGGTGATGAATATTCAGGTGAGTATGGAAAAATCGAGGATAGTATTTAGATAATACTACCTTAAGCATAAGGCTTAGTAATATTTACATTTGTTGCTAGTAAGTAGGGAACTTTAGATGGAATCCTTACCTCCCACCATCTTATTAAGTATTGAGTCTTACCTATAGCCCTCACATTCCTCAAAAGGTTTACGAACGTGTCGGCTATTCTTATCCTCTCAGTATATCCTTTAATTTCTCCATTCTCTATATAGAATACTGCATCCTTGCTAACTGTTGAGAACTGACCTTCAACGTAGTTCTGGAGTCTAGTGTACCAATTATTAGTCATTAGTAGCCCCCTCCTTACCTCCCTAATTAATTCCTCCTCACTATAGTCTCCAGGCTTTAACTCTATATTCCAAGGTAGGGGAGTAATCCAGCCAGCATTACCTGTAGTTTTACCACCAAGTTTACTACTAGTTTTAACATTATGTAATATATTCGTAAACTTACCTCCTTCTATTATTGGTTTATCGTATGTCTCTATACCCTCATCATCAAATGATGTAGATCTAGCTAGCTCTATGTTTCTGGGTACGTCGTATAGTGATACCATGCCTGACGCTATGACATCACCTATTTTAAACTTCATAAACATGGAGAAGCCCATCATTATATAAAGACCTGAAGCCATCATAGCTACATCATTTAATAAGTTACCTACAACAAGAGGTGATAATATGACATCATACTTACCTGGTTCCACACTTACTTTACCCTTACTTAAAGTAGCTATCTCCGCTGCCCTCCTTCCAACATACTCTATGCTTTCCTTATTAACCCTTCTACTACCGTATGCCCAATGACCACTAACATCTCCTTTAAATGCCCTTAGATAACACATAACCTCACTACCTTCCTCTTCACCTTCAAACCCTTTACTTGTAACAAGCGCCTTTCTTTCAATTGAGAGTTCTAATGTTCCAGCAACTCTTTGAGCACCATTATCTAATGCACTACCTATTAGACCCTCAACTAATGGTAAGGGATTATCCATATAGTCACGAATTTTAACATCAGTTAAGTCTTTAAGGGGCTTATACGCCGTTGGCTCAGGTAATGGTGCATAAATTTCTGACTCCTTCATTACACCAACGTACTTACTCATTTCATCACATACCTTAACTATATCTTCAGGCCTCTCAAGACTCAAGCTTAACTCAAGTATCCTCTTATCTTTAGCCAGATATATTCGAGACTCTATAGTCCTCCACGATTGAGTAACACTTATCTGATTATTCCATATCTTAACCATTACTGAGTCCTTAAGCACCATTTTTATGGCTACATCATCAAACTTTATCTTAAGCTTATCCGATGCTTTCTTAGCGTTATGTATGAGTTCTATCACATTCTCACCCCTAACTTAATTCTTGAAACACGTACGTTAGGACCGCCAATCCATACAGGGACGCCTTGAGCTGGCTCACCTTTACCACATGTTGCTGGGTAAAACCTTAGATTCTTATCAGCTCCAGTAACTCTCGAATAGAATCCCTGAGTTGTTATCTCTAGTACTGGATTCTTAACTGGCTCATCCTCTCTAACCTCACCATCCCTTATAATGTAAGCTTCAAGACCAACATATCTCTGATTCCAACGTATATCATCTATGTTCCACTCCATAAATGACTTTATGTAAACACCAAGTCTTATATCCTCAATTAATTCATCAAACTCCATGTTACCAGGTTTGAAGTATGTATTGCTCATCCTTATGATAGGTTCAGATTTATAGTCCATAGCTCTAGCAGCCCCATTACTCCCTACACCAAATATCTTACCTGTATGTCTATTATGTAATGGCTCATTAATTATTCCCTTATAATATAAGTACCTAGGTCTAGCTGGGACTCCTTCTTCATCATATAGGTAATAGCCATAGCTACCGGGTATTGTTGGGTCTTCAATTATGGTCACTAATTCTGTCCCTATTCTATACTTACCTATCATTTCAGGCTTAACGAATGATTCACCAGCTTGAGCTGCCTCCCTACCAAGTATCCTGTCAGCCTCCATGGGATGACCTGCTGATTCATGAACTATTAGACCAACAACTTCAGGTCCAATCACCACATCTATCTCATCTTTCGGGGGTTCCTTCCCCTTCACAAGTACTTTCTCTAAATTCTTAACTTCATTAACTATCTCATCCTCGGGCTTCCATTCCTTAATTAATTCGGAACCTCCTGAAGCCCCATAGCTAATATACCTTTGGAGAGTTCCTTTCTGAGGGTGTGCCAGTACGAAGTTCACTATTATTGAGAGTCTTGGTATGTACGATCTTATATACGCACCATCACTATTAACTATAAACTTCTCCTGAATATGATCTCTAATAAAGAACGCTGTAACGGCAACCTTAACCTCTCTTACCGTACTAACTATTGATTTATGAATCTCCGCACCTAAGGCTATCCTATCCTCTATGGATAATTCACTAAGATCCTTCTTAGGAACTAAATTATATGTTGCTCGACCAACTCTTTCTTCACTGAAAGCTATCGGCTCCTTCATTAACTTTGCTAATGCTTTTGCTCTATTGACTGCTCTCTCAGCTGCTCTTCTTGCTTCATCAATAGTTAACATATTTGTTGATGCAAATCCTAAGGCTCCATCAACAATCACTCTAATACCTATACCCTCACTAACGTCCTTACCAAAGCCTATGACATTCCCATTCCTTAAAGCAACTTCTGAGAATTCATCACGTTGATACCTTACCTCTGCATAACTTGCTCCCATGTCTAAGGCTACGTCTAATACCTTAAATATTAGGTCTTCATTTAGAACCATATATGCACCTAAAACCGCATTTTACGAGAAAATATTAATATTTTTCCATCTAAATGGTTAACTCATAGCTTTTAGAAGCAATCACTCTTCACACCGTACTGAATTAATTTATATTTCAATTTAGCATCACTTAATTTGGTGAGTTTTTGTTACCTAAATACTTCATCGATACTGATATAATAGTCTCCCCACCACCGATGGATTGTGTTATAGCTTCAGCGTTACTTGCTAGGGAACTCCTGACAGAAGGCTTCGAACCTATAATAATATTAGATAGTATTGATTCACTTAGACATCTACAAATATCAAGTAATTACGTTTTAGTCTGTCTAAGTACAGAATTAAAGAGGGTATGTGAAGACTCTAAACCCTTAGTAGTGCTTGCTAATGAACAATATAGTGGCGTGTATAGGAGGAGTAAGAACTCCTTAGAACCCGTAGATGTTTATCCAGCTATGAGATCAGTAACTAGGTTAGTATCTAATATATTAAAGCTTAAGGTGTCAGAAACTGAAGTGCTATCTTCATTAGCTGAGGGTACCTTACCAGGTCTAACCTTGGATAATTTAAGTAAAGCTTCATTAACAGCACTAGTAAAGCCCAGCTATTTCTTTAAAATTATTGAATCTATTGAGAGAAGTGACTTAGAAGAGCTAAGGACTATCTTAGAAGAATTAATTGATGAATATAATAAGAATGAGACACGTTATGTCGCGGAGATAAGGGGTAGAGCGATTAGGGTAAAGGATTATACGTTAATTTATTATAATGTGCACAGCTTAGAGAGGGTTTATGTTAGTGAGGTGATAGATGAGTTAATTAGAGAGGGTTATACGAAAATTATCACCCTCGGAGTAAAGAACGATAAAGTGACTAAGTTGGAGTTCATGGGACTACCTGAGGATAAATTCACTAATTTTATGAAAATGTTCGGTAATATCATTGAAGAGACAATAGAAGTAAACAATATAATTAAGGTGTACATAAGATATCCCTTCTTAAGAATTCAAGATATGATAAAGTCACTTTTAAATATCGTTAGCTGATACTACCGTTAGTTGATTGTGAACTAGTTTAAATACGTTTTAAGTTTAAGTAATTGATGTGGTATACATGCTCAGGTATGTAGGTATTGCTGCATATTCTGGACCCCCCTCCGACTCTCTAAGGGAAGCTGCAGTAGAGTTTATTGAGACGCTGGCTCTATGTTTTGAACCATCATCTATAGTATTAGTAATAGGTGGTTATTGGGGTTTAATGAGGATTATTGTTGATGAAGCATTAAAGTTAGGATTTAAGGTTTTAATATTACCGCCTTTGGAGATGGAGGATGTTAGGTTTCCTTCAGACGCCATAGTAGTTAGGACTGGTACCTCGTTTAGGGTTAGAAGTGTGTTTCTCGTTAGGACATCCGAAGTACTTGTAGCGTTAGGTGGTGCTTCAGGTACTATACAGGAAGTCATAACTGCTTATGCGGAAGGTGTACCTATATACATACTAGGTATGACGGGACTACCTACAGACAAACTTACCGTGTTTTCTCCATACATTGATGAGAGAAGGACAAGTACGATTAAGGTAATTAATGACCCAAAGAGCTTAGCTAGTGAGGTATGTAAGTACTTAAAGGAGCATCCTAGAGGTGAGTAATACTGGAAACAGTACTAGCAGTAGATGTAGGTGCCACAAATCTACGCATAGCCTTATTTGACTTGAGCGGCAATATCCTATACAAGGAAGTCGTAAGAACTCCCACTATCGGTGATGATTACACCGTAGCTAAGGAAATATACCGTATTGGTAGTAAGCTCGTAAGTGAGGTAGGTAAAGTGAAATTAGTCAGTATAGGTATAGGTACTATAGGGCCTTTAGACATTAGGAAGGGTGAAGTAGTAAATACTCCTAATAATCCCTTAAGGAGGTTCAAGCTTAAGGAGCCATTAACAAAGATGTTTAATGTAAGTACCTACGTAGTTAATGATTGTGTTGCTACTGTATGGGGTGAATACCTAGTTGGAGTTGGTAGGGGTTATTCAAACGTTGTTTACATAACGTTAAGTACAGGTATTGGTGCTGGTGTTATAGTTAATGATCACTTACTCTTAGGTAAGGACGGGAATGCTCATGAGGTAGGGCACATAGTTATTGATTTTAAATGTAAGATAAGATGCGGTTGTGGAGGGTTAGGCCATTGGGAGAGTATAGCCTCAGGTTCAGCGATACCTCGCTATGCACTACTTAAGGCTAGGAGGTGGAAGGGTAGAGACACCATTGCTTATGAAAAGGCATTAGCAGGTTTGTTGAGACCTGAAGACCTATTTAGCCTTTGGAGAGCTGGTGATGTATTTGCACGTAGTATAGTAAAGGACTTAATTAAGGTGAATGCTGCAGGTATGGCTTCAGTAATTAATGTTTATGATCCTGAAGTAGTGAGTGTTGGAGGTAGTATAGCGCTCAAGAATCCCGATTTTGTGAAGCTAATATTTAGAGTTGTTAAGAGGTACGTAACTAACAGAATGCCTAAATTAACATTAACACCGTTAGGTGATGATGCCGTACTCATAGGTGCAGCATACATAGCCATGAGACCTCCTAAGGAATTATTAAAACTGCAATACGATTCTTAGTCACTAATGATTATAGTTAGCTTCATAAAGCTTGTATTAATATTGTTTGGGTGCTCTTGTGGAGGGTAGAAGCATCATACCAATTAAGCGTTGGGATCCATCGATAGAACTTGAGTTACTAAAAATTTGGGATAAGGAGCAACTCTATAAGGAGATCGTGGACTTTAGGAGGGATGAAAAGTACGTTGTGATAGATACACCACCCCCATATCCGTCAGGTAGATGGGGTGTTGCTCAAGCCGCTCACTACGCTCAAATAGATATGATTGCTAGAGCATTTAGACTTCTAGGCTATAAGGTATTAGTACCGTTTTATGCTGATAGAAATGGCTTACCTGCTGAGGTTACCGTTGAGAAGGAGTACGGTATTTCAGCACATGAAATAGCTAAGACACCTGAGGGTAGGGAGAAATTCCTTAAAATGGTTAAGGAAGTGCTTGATGAGTATGAGAGGAACTTAGTAAATGTATGGAGAAGATTGGGATGCTCTTTTGAGTATTGGAGGGATGGCACGGATTCACCGAAGTATAGAAGAATAACTCAAGCAACATTCATTGAGTTATGGAAGAAGGGTCTAATATATGAGTCATATAAGCCTGTCATGTGGTGTCCTAGATGCGGTACTACCTTAGCTGAAGCTGAGATTGAGTTCATTAAGACTAAGAGGAAGCTCTACTACATAAGGTTCAAGGTTAAAGAGACAGGAGAAGACATAGTAATAGCTACCACAAGACCTGAATTACTTAAAGCCTGTGGTGCGGTAATTTATAACCCTAGAGATAATAGGTACAAATACCTGAAGGGTAAACACGCAATAATTCCTCTATACGGTGATGAAGTACCAATCATGGAGCATGAATTCGCTAAACCTGAATTTGGTACTGGATTAGTAATGATGTGTTCTTATGGAGATACTAAGGATATATGGTTCTTTAGGGAAATGAATCTAAAACCTAAGATCCTGATAAACCCTGATGGAACCATGAATGAGGAGGCTGGTTTCCTTAAAGGGTTAAAGGTTGATAAAGCTAGGGAAGTTATAGTTGAGAAGCTTAAGGATGAAGGCTATCTCGTTAAGGTTGAGGATTACGAGGGTGAGATACCTGTTTGTTGGAGGTGTAAGACACCTATAGAATTTATACACACTAAGGAGTACTTTCTTAAGCAATTAGATTTTAAGGATGAAGTCCTGAAGGTAGCAAATAAAATGATATTTAGACCACTTGAACATAAGAAGAAGCTTGAGGTTTGGGTTGAGTCTTTAGCTATGGACTGGCCGATATCGAGGACTAGGTACTATGGTACTGAAGTACCTATTTGGAGATGTAGGAAGTGTGGTTATGTCATACTTCCAGAGCCTGGCAAGTATGTAAGGCCTTGGAAAGATCCACCACCAGTTAATTCATGTCCTAAATGCGGTGCTCCTAAGAGTGAAATAGTTGGTGAGACTAGGACTTTTGATACATGGTTTGACTCATCAATAAGTGTTCTTTACGTGACTAAATGGCTCGATGATAGAGAAGCAGCATTAAAGGCTCTTGAGCATGCTTTAAGACCTCAAGGCTATGACATCATAAGAACGTGGCTATATTACAGCGTACTTAGAGTATGGCTACTAACGGGTAAGCCACCATTTAAGTGGGTTAGGATTACGGGCATGGGCTTGGATGAGAAGGGTAGAGCTATGCATAAGTCGCTAGGTAACGTCATATATCCTGAACCTTACCTTGAAAAGTATGGTGCAGATGCATTCAGATACTGGGCTGCAGCTTCAGGTAAGCTTGGTAGTGACTATAGATGGTCATTAAACTTAGTCAAGACAGGGTTAATGTTCTGTACTAAGCTTATAAACATAGCTAGATTCATCACATCATTCAGGGAGCCAAAGAGTGGTGAGTATAGACTTAGAGAGTTAGATAAGGCAATGCTTAAGTATGCATCAAAAATTGCTAGGGAGGTCATTGAGTCCTATAAAGAACTTGACGTATTTGAGCCCATACATAAGCTTTACGACTTAGCATGGAATATCTTCGCTTCAAACTACTTAGAAACTGTAAAGCCTAGGATTTACGGTAAAGGAGAATTTAGTAATGAGGAAATCAACGGTGCCATACATACGCTCTATAAAGTCTTTAAATTGATAATTAAGCTATTATCGCCAATAATGCCATTCGTGACAGACTACATATGGCGTCACATGAATGCAGGCGTAAGCGTCCATAGAGAGAAAATAAGAGAAGAGGAGCTAGATGTTAGTGAAGGTAAAGAGGAGTTAATAGATTTCCTAGTTAAGGTGAATTCAGCTATATGGAAACTAAAGAAGAGGTTAAATATTCGATTCTCTGATGAGCTGAGAGCTATACTGTATATACCTGAGAAAGCTCGAGATATAGCTGAAGATATTAGAGTACTACATAGAGTAATTAATGTAAAGTTAGGTAAGCCTTCTGAATGGGATGAGGATTTAGGTAATGGAATATATGTAAAGTATATTAAAGAGTCCTAAATGACTTAGGTTAAAGGATGAAACTAGAAGGTAACTGCAAAGAATATGGATGTTGGATTGGCGAATTAGCTCAAGGATGTAAACTATGTAAGGAGGGCTTTAAATCCGTACTCTTCATTACTGGGCTCTGTTTAGAGCATTGCTACTATTGCCCCATATCACCTGAGAGAAGGGGTAAGGATGTAACCTTAATTAATGATGTAAAAGTTAAAGAAAATACAGACATACTACTTGAAGTACTCTTGTCCAAATCAAAAGGTGTCGGCATAACAGGAGGTGATCCATTACTTAAATTCGATAGATTACTGAACTACATTAAAATGCTAAAGGAGTTCTTCGGAAGGAGATTCCATATCCACCTATATACTACTGGCTTGATACTCACAGATGAAAAATTAAGTAAATTAGTTGATGCTGGTTTAGATGAAATAAGATTGCATATAACTGGTAATCATTCCTGGAAGGCATTGAAAAGAGCCATAGAGTATCCCATAGATGTTGGTATAGAAAATCCCGTAATTCCTAATGGCCTTAATGAATTTAAGAAAATAATCCTAAATGGTCTTAAGCTGGGCGTCAAGTTCATAAACATGAATGAATTGGAATTTAGTGAGAGTAATTATGATAAATTATTAATGAGAGGATTAAGACCTAAACCTGATGGAGTCGCAGCTATAGGCTCTGAAGATACAGCACTAAAGGTTATTGAATGGGTAATTAATGAAGGCCTACATATCAACCTACATTATTGTCCAGCAAGGTTTAAGGACAAATATCAATACAGGTTAAGGTTAAGTTTAAGAGCTAAAACCACGTTAAAACCTTATGAAGTACTTAGTAATGGTTTGGTTAAGTGGGCTGAATTAACTGAGTGTCCTAAAGAGTTAACTAGTAAGTTAATAGAGTATGGTATAGCATTTAAAGTAAATAACGTGGTTGTAATCAGCGTTGATATTGCTAAGAAATTACCTTGTAAGTATAGAATTGTTGAGGCATTACCGTTAACTCCAAGAAGAATACTGAACGTGTATTAAATTAAGGTAGGATCTAGTTAAGCTTCCTTCTTTGACAACAAAATTTGATCAAGTATTCTTCCATAGTTGTTATAGATAATTAGTATAGGGTTCTTGGGAAGCACTAGTACATTCTCCACATTGTAATTAAAGACTTAAATTAATGGGCTATAATATTAGTTCTCGGTGGTTTCTTGAGGGATATTACAGCAATCATACTTACTGGAGGGTTTGCTACTAGGTTAAGACCTTTGACACTTACACGTCCTAAGGCTTTACTACCCATACTTGATAAACCATTGCTGGACTGGATTATCGAGTCTTTAGCTAAGTCAGGAATTAAGAATATAATTTTATCGGTCAGATACTTAGCTAATATGATAAAGGATAGATACGGTGATGGGTCATCATTTAATGTAAGGATAGATTATGCTGAAGAAGTTAAGCCTTTAGGTGATGCTGGCCCTATCCCCGTTATTGCGTCAAAGTATAACTTAGATAGTACCTTTGTCATAATGTATGGAGATATATTTACTGATATAGAGTTAAGCAAGGTTATAGAATTTCATAAGTCTAGAGGTAGTATAGCAACATTAGTACTTACGAGAGTTGAAGATCCTTCAAGATACGGAGTTGCGGTAATAGATGATGAGTTTAGAATTAAGGAGTTCGTTGAAAAGCCTCCTAGAGCTAAAGCTAAGTCAAACTTAGTTAATGCAGGCATATATATCTTTGAACCTGAAGTACTTAAATACTTCCCTGAAAAAACTCCTTCAAAACTCTCTAAGGATGTCATACCTAAACTTGTTAGTGAAGGTATAATATATGGTTACATATATGAGGGTATATGGTCAGATATAGGAGTACCTAGTGACTATAAGAGAGCTAACTTTGAGGCATTACTTCACTTCTATCCTAATGGTTACATAAGTAAGGAGGCTGAAATATCAGCTGACGTAGAGTTAGAGCAACCGGTCTACATAGGTGATAGTGTAACTATTGACAAAGAGTCTAAGGTAGGACCACTAGCAGTTATAGGTAGGAAGTCGCGCATAGGTCCTCAAACACGAATATATAAGTCTATATTACTTGATGGAGTTGTAATTGAGGGTTCATCATTAATTGAGGGTAGTATTGTTGGTAGAGCTACATACGTAGGTAAGTGGGTAAGGGTATGTGATGGTAGTGTTTTAGGTGATGAAGTTACAATAAATGATGAAGTACTCATAGCTAAAAATGTAATAATATTACCTTACAAGGAAATAAGCGATAATATACTAAGAGAAGGTTCAGTCATACTTTAACCTATTCCTCAATGATTTTAAACCTCATCTTATATACTTCCGATAGATAATACTTTAACCAAGTAGTGCTGAACCTCCTAGATTTCTTAATGAGGATACTAAACTCACTACCACTATTTACTAATTCTGCTACCTTAACTCCTAAGTATTCAAGGAATTCCCTTAATTCACGCTCACTAGGCTTGTAAAACTTCATACCACAGGGACCAAAGTCACATAATCTGCAGCTCATACCATGTGATAATATGTTTGCTGCGCATGCCGATTGCATAACATCCATACCGAGCCTTCTTGCATATTCATCAACTCTTAATTTAATATCTAGTGTTGATATAGGCACCTGATCACTCTTACTTCTAGGACTTCTTGTCAGCCTATTGATTATTGTATTAATACCTATACCTGATTTCTTTAATCGATCAATTATGCCTTGAGTAACTCTTAAAGAACCAGTAACGACACCCTTTATACCATGACTTACTGCGAGTTTCAAGATATCCATGTATTCCCTGTCTGTAATGCCGGGTATTATAGGTCTTAGAAATAAGTCAACTCTTAGACCGAGGCTAGAGGCTACTTTAGCTCCTCTAAGTCTTAGAAGAGGGTCAGGAGCTCTAGGTTCTAAGATTTTACTTTTATTTATACTAATTATTGTTATTAAGATGCTTATTCTTGGTTCATAATCCTTAAGTTTTTTAGCGATATCTTCACGTATGATTTCCTTTGTACTAATCTGTGATGGTAGTCTTAACCATTTCCATACATCCCTTATGTAGCTCAATGTTTTATTTACTATTTTAGGTAGTAGGGGTTCAGTTACAGATCCATAAGCTGCTAAAGTTCTTTCAGGTACTACATAAGGGTTAAGAGATAGTGCATAAACAAGCTCTAAACTACTCAACGGGTATGGTTTAACCTCGCTTGAAGGGAATCCCATGTCAGGTACGTAACAATATATGCATCCGAATACGCATCCATGTCCGGGATGTATTGTTATACCGCATGGTCTAGGTTTTCTCCTTGAATGGGGATCTCTTGAAGCTTTCTTTTTAGAATTTTCGCTGAGTATGGAGCCTAATTCCTCACGCACCCTAATTTTTAATTCATAAAGTCTTATTGCTTCATTAGATTCTACCATGATCTTCACTAAATGATTGCTATAATAATTTAAATAGCTATCCTTTTATACTTCAACTAACTCTCTATTTGGGGTTCCTCCATGAGATTAAAACCTCCCATAATCTTAGTACACGGTGGTGCGGGTTCTTGGCGTTCATTAGACCTGGTTAGGAGAGCGCATAAAGTTCTTGAAAAAGCTGTTAGTGAAGGCTTCAAGATTTTGAAGAATGCTTCAGCCCTAGAGGCTGTTGTTGAGGCTGTTAAGATAATGGAAGACTCTGGAGTACTTAATGCTGGACTAGGCAGCGTAACCGATATACTTGGAGGTATAGGTATGGATGCTGGAGTTATGACTTCAGACGGTAAAATAGGTGCTGTAGCGAATGTAAGCTACCCTCGAAATCCCATATTGCTAGCTAAGTACGTCATGGAATACACAGACCACGTACTAATAGTTGGTTCAGGTGCTGATGAGTTGGCTAAGAGGCTAGGTCTAGAAAAACATCCAGGTCCTACGGAGCGTGTGAAGAAACGTTACGAAGAGCTTTTAAGGGAAGCACTAAGAGGTAATCCGCCATCATGGTTTAGACATAGTTATGAATTAGCACGTAAGTTATGGGATTTAGGAGATACCGTAGGTGCTGTTGCTTTAGATAGCAACGGTATGCTTGCAGCAGCTGTAAGTACCGGCGGTGTCATTATGAAATTACCGGGTCGTGTAGGTGATTCAGCTATTCCTGGTGCTGGTTTTTATGCATCAAGAAAAGCTGCAGCAGTAGCTACGGGTATAGGTGAGACTATAATAAAGAGTTTCCTAACACTACGTGCTGTAACACTCGTTGAAGAAGGGTTGAAGGCCGATGAAGCAGCTAATAAAGTTATAGAGGGTCATTCAAGAGTTCATGGTAAGGATACCGCAGGTATTATAGTAGTAGATAATGAGGGCTTTATAGGAGCGTCATTCAATACTATAGCCATGCCTTGGGCCGCTCTATCTTCAGACGGTAAAGTCATACTCAGAGGCCACGAAAAATTACTCAGTAAGTAGTATCCACATTTTCTTTGAAGCATCGAAATATGCTTGAGCACTCTTACTTAAAGCCTTGAGTAGTGCTAAACCCTCCCTACCTAATATCTTAGCTATCTCAGCTTCGTTAGATGTTCTAATAGTTCTTAGCTTATCCTTGAATTCACTCCAGAATTCCGGGTCAACAGCAACTCTCTCATTAAGTAATTCAAGAACTACTGCTCCATCCCTCTTTAATCTCTCAAAGAATGCATCCCTATTCTTTATCTTTGAGGCAATATCAGACTCAAACATTACCTTCTGCTCTTTAAGTATCTCAACAGCTGACCTCCTAACACGCTCCCTACCCCTCTCCTTAGCGTATGATGGTGTAGGTACTACAACTTCAGCTCTCATCTCTCTTAACTTCTTAATCTCTTCCTCTAATGTAGTAACCTTCTCGCTAAGTGCTTCAAGAATTTCTATCATATCTCCTATTCTCCTAGCTAACATGTCAACTTTAGCACTATAGGGATTCAGTATATCCTGAATAGTTCGCTGCAGTCTAATTATGTCATCCCTACTTACACCCTTAGATACCCCCTCAACAACTTTAGTTACCTTCAATCCTTCAACTTTACCGCTCACGGCATCGATTATGAAGGATCTTAAGGCCTCCTCGGGTGGTAGGTTAGGGTACTTCTTCATTACCTTCTCCAGTATTTCATAAGGTATATTGATCACTAATCTAGGCACGAATACTACCCATATATTCTTCGTATCAATCCTTAAGAGTTAAGCCTCTCAAACTACAGTATAAATGGTTGATGAGGCTCACGGTAACTGAGCTGTGATGAGTCATCCCCCTTCACTGACTTACCTAACCATCAACTTATTCCACTCATTAATGATAGCACTACCCTCTATAAGGACAGTGTTAAGCCTTAACGCTATCTTCCTAGCTTCATCAACACTCAAAGCTCCACCTTCCTTTAACATTTCAACAATTACCAAACTAGGTCTTAAGCTTACTAATTGAGCTAAAGCTATCGATAATTCTGTATGGCCCTTCCTCTCCTTTAAGCTCCTACCTAAAAGTATGGGTACGTGTCCCGGTGAGACGAACTCCTCATAGAACTTCCTCCTAGCTCTCTCAACCTCACCTTTAAGAACCAACTCAACAACTCTATCTAACTCCCTTATTGTTTTAGCTCTATCAGTGTCACGTATACCTGTTTCAACATCTACATGATTAACCCATAAACTAAAGTTTGGTGGGTCCCCATATCTCAGTCTTTTCCTGCTTAATTCCACATAACCTGAAAGCCTTAGTATGTCGTCCATATACTTAAGTCCTAAGACCTCACCTACACTTCTAGGCATTACATAGCATATGAGCCCACCTGCTAAACTCCTCATCATGGCTATATGCTTAGGAGTTACTTTAGGTGCGTAAAATACCATATCTACCTCATTTTCACGTTTTCTATCATCGTATATCAATACGGGTTTGCCATCAAGTAATTTCTCCATAGCCTCCTTGATTATGTTCATTCCATTACCACCTAGCCCTTTTACTCACTACGTATAGCTAATTTAATGTGTTTATACCCTAATGTGATGTCTTAAAACTATATAAATGACAAGTAATATAATTCCTGTTATGAGTAGCAGCAGACCTGCGGATCTTCTGCTAACTCCCTCACTAAGTCTAATAGGTGTTACATTGAGTACTAATGTCTGATTTACTCTCTTCACAGTAGTGTATCTCTCGGTGAATACTAACTCTTTCTTAACTAGATACGGCTTAGCCACTATCAGTAAGTTAATAGTCTCTTGACTGATAGATAACTTAAATTTTAGCACATTTGTTCTTGACATAATACCATTAATTATTATGTAGCTTATGTTACTTAGCACGCACGATTTACCAAGTGTTGAAGTAAGAAGGGTAGCCTCGCCACTTAAATCAATAGCTAATACATGTCTATCCATACCTATTACCGCTATGACAGATTTATTCAAGGTCAGTATCTTGCACACATTTCCTGTTATGTTTATTAACAAGGACTCACTCAAATCGTTAAAGTGTAATAGTATAGCAACTTCACCATTACCTATAGCATTAATAAGGGATAGCTCAGTTATGGGTTTCTTAAGCACTATAGTGGAGGATGTAAGTAATTGGTTAAATATATTCAAACACTTCAATGAAAGTTTGTTATCACTGGTAATCCCTATTAATAACGAGTTATTATAATAAGGCATAACGGTGAGTTTAGATGAAGTAGTGCATTCAGGGCATGGGATGCTGAAGGTATCATAATATGTTACATTACTAAGATTTCTACTGTACCCTAGTAGAGATATTCTAATGCTTCTTCCAAAGATATCAACCTGGTAACTAATTAAGCATAACTTGCCTTCGCAGTTGGTTATTCCCACTAAATCCATACCTTTAATTAAATTTACGTTCATTGCGCTCATCGTTGGATTCATTATGTTATTTAGTGTTAAATACCCGTAGAATCCGTATTTTGTGTCATTAACCTTAACCGTACCAATAAGTAGAATATCATTATTGGACAATAATGTAATATCGTTTATCGTGCCATTAATGTCTAACATTAGTACCTTTATAGTTACTTCATGAACTCCTGATCCGTAAGTGTTTACTCCTTTAATTACGCCAATAAATGGCTTATTATTAAACACTCCCGCAAATATGAGCAAATCATTGCTGGGAATGTATAGAGCAGTATTAAAGCTCATGTTAAGACTTTTTTCGAGTTTAGGCACTATAGTGTAGAATGTTTCATCCAATATCATAATTACTCTTAACGGTAGTACTAGGATATACGTATCATTAATACTTATGAAATCCTTAACTATGATATTTTTACCTACTTCGTTTAAAGTTGATGTACTATAATAAGATGGCGTCACATTGCTACCTATTAAAGTTGAGTTAAGTAATAAGACAATTATGAGTAGTATTGATATTTCTCCCTTCATCTTTCAAACTCAACCTTTTTCGGATTTCCATACCTCTTAACTATGTCTACTAATCTCGTTGGATTCTTCGTATAGAACCTATACCTTACTTTAACTCTACCTCTGCTCATTATTATGTCCATAAATTTTCTCCTACTATTTACCTTGATGGAGTAATTATCATTGAGTGGGAATTTTATTGTTATACCCGTACCTACAATACCCTTATCGTATACTTCATACTTAGTCACAACTTGAACTATCTCTCTTAAAGACCTCTGTGTAAGTCTATTAATTATCATGAATGATGCATAAGGTATCTCATATCCTGCCAGAAATACTAAGACCTTAGTTAGTACGTCAACACCCTCAGCTGACGCTATAGACCTTGCATATCCGAAGTAGAGAGGATACCAGGCGAAAAGCACTATGAGAGATAGAAACGATATCATCGTGGCCTTAAACATGGGCTTTAACTCACTAATCACTTGAGTATCAGTACTTTGAATAGCCATTACATCCTTAGAGTCCATTGAGAATAACCTTCTACCCTCCTTAATTTCCTTAGCCTCCTTACCAACTATATGTTTTAATTGTGTTCTCATAGTTATGGCTGTGAATATCACCATAGCTACAATGAAAATTATGAATGTATAGCTAAGGTATTGAGGATAAAACACGTTAAGAACCACTAATAAGGCTATCATTGACTGGCCGTAGGCTATTGTTAGGGCGTATTGCTTCCTACCCATCTGATAGGCCAATGAACTACCCCAAGAGGTTATCACACCAAGCTTGATAAATGCTTAGCTACTTAAGACTTATTAAAGAAATTATAAGTAATTCAGTACTAAAGAGTTGGTGATTAACATGCCAATATATACTAAGCAAGGAGATGATGGTAAGTCGTACATACCCGCATTTAAGGGTGTGAAGGTACCTAAAAGTCACATGGTATTCGAAGTTATAGGTACCATAGATGAACTAAATTCCTTCATAGGTCTTGCTAAGTCAAAGTTAGGACAATATAAGGAATTAATGAAACTATGTGAAGAGTTAAGAAGAGTACAGATTAACTTATTTAGAATTGGAGCATTGATAGCTAAAGCAAAAACTATAAGTGAATGTATAGATGAGAGTGAAAGTAAGTGGATTGAAGCTAGGATAGACCATTACTCGAGCACAATATCTACGGATAAATTCGTCTTACCAGGAGGGCATGAGGTAGCATCAATACTTCATATCGCTCGAACCGTTTGTAGGAGGTTAGAGAGGAGAATCGTAGCTTTAAGTGAGGATATACCAAGTCTCGTATGTGGTGGTATTATTAAGTATATTAATAGGCTAAGTGATTACCTCTACATCTTAGCCTTATACGTAAATAAAGTATTAGGTGTTAGAGAAGAGGAGGTTAAGGTTGAATTTTAATGTTATTGATTAAAAACTTTCGTTTATATATAACTTTATGTGAGTATGTCACTAAGACATTCTTTTTCAATACATTCTCTGATTTCCATTGCTATTCTCCTACCCATGCTAATTGGTCTCCCAAAGTATAGCTTACTGTATTGACTACCTATACCCATGTATATATTCGTACCACCACCAATTCTTAAAGCTACATCGAATACTACGACATCAAGATCTGGTGTCACCATGAGTTGTAAAGTGAAGGGGCCTATCACACCAGGTGGTTCAATCTTCTTTGCAGCATTGATGAACGACTCCCCAATATCGAATAGCTTACCTAACATCCTCTCCCTAATCGTTACTGCTTCATGACCTATCTCAACCATCTCAATATCTAAAACCTTACTAACCTCTATCTGCACATCAGCAGGCATTCTCAAGAAGCCATCAAGATTTGTCTGGATTCTTCTATCTATACTTAATAATTCTAACCTCCTCCTAGCAACACTGTAGAAGTAGTTAACATTGAAGTGAGCGCCCACAACTAACTCCTCTATCGAAGCTTTAGGTAAGTCATCCTCACGAACTATACCCTTATTAACTAAGTCTCTAAACTTCCTCCAAAAGTCATCACGATCTACAGCAATAAAGAATCCCCTCTCAACTCTCTTCCTAGCATGAGGCATCTTGACCATGACCGGTCTATCAATTTCGTCAGGGTTAGTAAAGGTCTTAGGTCTTCTAATTCCTGCCTCATCAAGTAATCTATAATAATTTTTATCACCAGTCCTTTCTTCATACCTTAGTAAGTATCTATTACCAAATATAGGTATTGGGAACCTGTTCTCTATATTATCATAACCAACATAAACAGAGAAGCTTCTGTTGGGTACGAATATAGCATTAAGCTCCTTCAACTTAGCTATGACATCACTCCTTAAGACATCAGCAAATCTTTCAAGTATTATTGGTATATCAACAACCCTATCAAATCTTAAGTAAGGTTTCTCTCTACCCTTCTGGCATATCGCAATGGTTCTAAAGCCTTCATCTTTAGCACCATCAAATACGTCTAAAGCTGAGTGGCTAGCTATTGCCGCGATCGATACGTTTTTAATATCTCTTGGATAACCACTGATTAATTCCTTAAACGATTTAGTACTCAATTACATCACCTGTAAATGTTTTGATATATATCTTACCTTTACCTGAACGTATATCACCTAAAACCCATGATTTAAAACCATATTTTGAGGTTAAGTTCATAAACTCCTCAACACAATCCTTAGGTGCTGTAACAACCATTCCTATACCCATGTTGAAAACTCTATACATCTCAGTCGGCGGTACGTTACCTAGTTTAGCTATTAATTTGAATATAGGCTTTGGCTCAGGCATCTTTAAGATTATGTCGAAGGAGCTGTTAAGTATCCTCTTTAACTTCGTGAACGCACCGCCAGTTATATGTGTTGCTGATGATATTAATCCCCTGCTTAATGCATCAAGTATTAAGTTAGAGTATATAGCTGTTGGTTTACTTACCTCCTCACCAATATCTATGCCTTCCAATTTCATACTATAACTACCTAATTTACTCTCAATGATCTTCCTAAGTAGTGTGTATCCGTTAGCATGAAGGCCCCAACTCTCTATACCTATGATCGTATGACCATCCAAATTTCTTTTAGGTATATCATAGAGTCTTTCGGCCATAACAAAGCATGCAGCATCAACACCAGCGACTAGATCCGGCATGATGGCTGTTTCACCACCTACTATAGCTACATTACTTACCCTAGAGGCCTCAATAATACCATTAATTACTCTATTGAATATCTCCTCATTACTCTCAGGAAGTACTATATAGTCGAGCAGAGCTAATGGTTTAGCACCAACGCATACAACATCATTAACATTCATAGCTACACAGTCCCAACCTATAACTTCAAGCTTATTCAACCTTTGAAGAACCAATGTCTTAGTTCCAACACCATCCACATGGAGAACTATCTCTCTATCTTTATATACTATTGAAGATGCATAACCACTTAGATCTTTAACATTAATACTTAACTTCTTAGCTAATTCCTTAATAGCGTTAAGTGCTCTTTTATGCATGAGCTTATGCTTAGATAAGTCAATACCTGCTTTTTTATATGTCCAAACCTCACTCACGGGTCTCACCGCACATCTTCATGCATAACTTCAAGATCCTTATAGCTAGGTAAGCAGCGTTTTCAGGATTATTTATCCCAACAGTAGCTACTGGAATTCCCTTGGGCATTTGCACAATACTTAATAATGAGTCAAGACCTCCTAAAGCAACATTTAATGGTACACCAATCACGGGCTTCTCAGACCTAGAGGCTATGAAGCCTGGTAAGTGTGCTGCTAGACCTGCCATTGCTATAAATATATCTGCATCACTCTTAACTATGTATTCCTCAAGTTCCTTTGGGTTTCTATGAGCACTTAAAACTCTGATATCGTAGCCCACGCCATGCTCTGAAAGCACTTTAGCTGCTCTCTCAGCATACTCTAAGTCTCTCTTACTACCAACAATTATTGCCACTTTACCTTTACACTTACTCATAGCCCTCACCTTAGCACATCTTTATATACTTAGATGCTTCCCATACCTTACGTCTTGCTTCGTTAACGGATGGACCACGTGCTAAAAGTACCATCATTCTACGTCCAGCATAAGTGAAAGGCTTTCCGAAGACTCTAAGATCTACACCAGGTATCCTTAAAGCATCATAGACGCCACAGAATTTAGGTGCCCATATTCCTTCCTTCTCAACATATATTGCTAAGCTAGCACCAGGTGATATTACCTTTGGTTTAGGTATGGGTAACCCCAAGACAGCTCTAACATGTATGGCAAATTCACTAAGTTCTTGAGTAACCATAGTGACCATACCTGTATCGTGAGGTCTAGGTGCTACCTCACTAAACAATACTCTACCATCCTTAGTCAAGAACACTTCAACACCAAATATGCCTAGACCTCCAAGACCCTCAGCAACTTTAATACCTATCTCTTTTACTTTATCAATTATCGATACGGGCTTAATGGATGGCTGCCATGACTCTATGTAATGGTACTCACCATATCTCCAGTGTTCAACGGGTTCACATACATCAGTTTTAATACCGTTATCACCAACATACCTGTATGAGAGCGCCGTGAATTCAGCCTCTAAGTCTACGAATTCCTCAACAATAACTCTCTTACTACTACCACGTGCATGCCTTATTGCATAGTTATATGCCTCCCTTATCTTATTAGGTGATGGCTCCTTAATCCTCACATGACCATGGCCTGAACTACTCATTTCAGGCTTTATCAAGCATGGATATCCAACTTTATCACATGCATCAACAGCTTCATCAGGATTTTCAGCAAAGGCATACCGTGTTGTCGGTAGACTAAGTTCTTCGGCAGCAAATCTTCTAAGTTTTATTCTATTCATTGAAATCTCAATAGCTTTAGCGTTAGGTATGACTAAGTAGCCCTCACTCTCTAACTCCTTAAGAGCTTCAACAGCTATTGCTTCAATCTCAGGTATTATGACGTCAGGCTTCTCCCTCCTAATTATGGCTTTTAAAGCTCCAGCATCACCTAAATTAACCACATATCTCCTATGAGCAACATGCATTGCTGGAGCCCAGTCATACCTATCAACAACGGTAACCTCAACGCCTAGTCTTTGAGCCTCTATAGCTACCTCCTTACCTAACTCACCACCACCAAGTAGTAAGATCTTTATTGATCCTTCAAACATGGGTGTTGACAAATACTCTCTCTTTTTCATATATATCACCTAGTCATTACAGGTGAAGCGAAAGGATCAAAGAATATGCCCTTACCCGGAACCCATACAATTGAAGTACCTAATAGGCCTCTACGTGCTCTAGCCTTGTAGGTTCTTCTAATACGCATAGCCAGGTGATGTCTCTGCTTAAGGAGTTCGATGGATCCTATATCACTCCTATGTATTAATGGCCAACCATCTAAGGATTTGATATAGGATATAGCTAGTTCAGCCTTTTTAGAGGCTTTCTCGTGACTTTCATCATAGCATACGATTTCAAATGCTCTAGATCCGTGAGTACGTAACGTACCATCTCCAAGCTCCTCAACACTAGCGTAGAGTAGTGTACAGCCAAGTTCCCTAATCTTACCTTCATCAACGCTAACCGGGTGGTTAGCTGCTACTTTCTTATTTAATGGGTAACCAGCCGGGGCAACTGCTTTAACTACTACCGCTACGTCATCCCTAATCTCAAGCTTATACCCTGCTAATCTACCATCAACGGTTCTTTCAATCATCTCTAAGAAGTCACTAGTGATTACCGGAACCATATTGGATATCTCAGGATCGCCAAACCTACTGTAAAACTCAATAACTGTAGGACCCCACAATGCTGTAAGCATCATTTGACCTGCTAAAGCACCTACATATCTATCCTTTACCTCAGTTTGCAAAGCCTTAACAACATTATCGATTATTTCGATAGTTCTCTTAAACTCATCAACTTCTATGAATGGTAAGACCCAGCCAGGACCAGATATACTACCCATACCTCCGGTTTCAGGACCTATGTCATACTCATAAACATGTGGATGATCCTGAACTAATGGGAGAGCTAGTACGTAGCTACCATCAGTTACCGTCATTGCTGTGTACTCAACACCTTCAACTCTCTGCTCTATGAGCACCTTAGCATCTATATCAACATACTTAGTCATCTCTTTAAAGAGCTTCACGACGAAGTCCTTCTTAACATCACGATATTCCTCCAATAAGTACGCTTGATTTTCACGTAGCACCTTAACACCCTTACCACCAACCTGTCTTGCAGGCTTCACAACTACGTCACCAGCATACTCAACAAACTTACGTGCCTCCTCAAGAGATGAGAAAGCTCTGAAGTATAACCTACCAGGTATAGAATACTTCCACATGAGAGTTCTAGCAAACACCTTACTCCTCTCTATCTCAGCACATCGAGAACTAGCACCAAATACACTGAAGCCCTTATCACGTAGTAGGTCAGGAACTCCAGCGAATTGCGGTTCCTCAGGACCTATGACTACTACGTCAGGAGATACTTCTTTCGCAACCTTAAGTACTTCTTGCGGATTCGTGGTCTTAGCTCTATATAGCTTACCGCCAGTACTCCTAGCTATCCTGGATAGTCCTGGATTATTATGATCTGATACCACATAGAGTTTAGGATTGTAAGTACTTCTAGAGATCATTAACGCAATTGCGTGCTCCCTACCACCTGATCCTATGAGTAACACCTTCATTGCAACTCACCCAACAAAATCCACACCAAAGCACTTCCCGCAAAGCCTTATGTTAAATGATCTAGCAACCTCACTTATTACCTCTGGTTTAATCCAAGTTAGTGAGTCTACCTCAAGATACTTTACAGCATTTTCAGTATCTAAATTAGCTGCTAAGAGACTCTTAACATCTATTGGCATGAGCTTATAAGGACAGCTCCTTATTAGAGGTGGACTAGCTATAACTACATGTAATTCCTCAACACCAACCCTATACCTTAATATTTGACTAACAGTCTTCATTGTAGCCCCAGTAACCATGCTATCATCAACTAAAGCTACCCTCTTACCTTCAAGTACATGAACCACGGGGTTCATCTTGAGGTGTATTGCTATGAGCTTCTGAAGAGGATCTATCCTTAAAGCTGACCTCATATGCCTACCTGTACCCACAAACCCTATTTCAAATGGCTTGTTAATTGCTTGTGCAAGACCTACAGCATAAGGTATTGCGGTCTCGGGGACACCAACGACTATATCTACATTAGCGTTTAGATTCTTAGCTAATATACTTCCTAAAAACTTCCTGAATTCATAGACACTTACACCATCAACTATTGAGTCATGTCTAGCCATGTATAGAAGCTCGAATGCGCATAAATGCTCCACACCATTACCATTAACCCGTACATTCTTGACAGCATATTTCGATAAGTATAGTAATTCATTAGGTCTTAACCATTTTCTTACCTCACCACCGAGTATATCTATAGCTCTTGACTCGGAGGATATTAATGCTAAATCAAAACCATAGCCTCCAAGAGTTAGGGAGGTTAAACCTATATTACTCCTATAAGCTAGAATTTCACCCTTACTTGTGATAGCTATGAATGATGGTATGTCTTTATCTTTGAACTCATCAAGTACTTCCTTAAATGCTGACAATACTTTATTAGCTATTGGAGTATTTGATGAGCTTAATCTTGAGGCAACCTCTTCGCCCACTACATCCATTATTTTAGAGTATCTATCCCCCATCATGACGAACTCTAAGTCATTGGTGGAATAGGTACCTAGGTAAATATCCCTATCCTCATTACTGTATGTTGCAGCAATTGCTAGAGGTGTTGTAATTTCTTTGGAAATCCTCTCTTTACTACCTTTATAACATTTAACTTTACCATTACCTATAGTGCAAGCCACATATTTTTCTGAGCCTCTATGATCTAGAGCTGTCAATCCATAGTATACGTGGTTAGATAGGTTCCATAGGTCATCAAACGCATATAGGGCTAAGAGACCACCCATAACTATCACCTTGAAAAAATCTTTTCGAGTTTCTCAGCATTTAGTCCGGGGAATGGGTATAAGCCTGAAAAGCATGCATGACAAACACTTACTAAGCCTACAGCTCTCATTAAGCCTCCTAACGTATTATAGCCTAAACTGTCAGCTCCCATATACTTAGCCATTTCATCAATACTCCTAGACCTATTAATGAGTAGCTCCCTTCTAGAAGCTATGTCTATACCCATGAAGCAAGGATACTTGAATGGTGGACTAGCTATTCTTACATGAACTTCTCTAGCACCTGAGTTTCTAAGCTTAAGTATGAGGCTCTTCATGGTTGTTCCACGAACTATTGAATCATCTACAAGGACGACTCTCTTACCTTCAATAACTCTTCTAACGACACCATACTTCAACTCAGATACTTTCCTACGTATTATTGGTGGCATTATGAAGCCTCTACCGAGGTATCTATTAACGAAGAGACCCTCCTCTAAGGGAATTCCCGAAGCTCTACTATACCCCATGGCAGCATATCTACCACTTTCAGGTACGGGTATGACCACATCCGCATCAACAGATGAAGTCTTAGCTAACTCAATACCCATTCTGATACGTGCTTCATAAATTGACACACCATTAAATACCGTGTCAGGTCTAGCAAAGTAGACGTACTCAAATATACATGGGGTTGGTGTTACGGATGTTCTAACCCTACTCCTCTCTAAAGAAAATCCATCAAATGATATTATTTCACCAGGACTAACTTCCCTCCACATATCACCTGCAACTACATTGAGAGCGGCAGTCTCAGATGCTACGTATAGTGAGTCATTAAATACATATGCAAGAGGTCTAAAACCTCTAGGATCACGTGCTATTATGAGTCTAGGCTCTGTTGTTAATACTACCATACTATAGCTACCTATTACGTAGTTAGGGAGTTCACGTAACGCTTCAACGACATCTCCATGGTATTCCTTTGTAAGTCTGTAGATGGTTTCAGCTAAGACATGTGTATCATTTAATGCTTTCTTTAAACCTAAACTCCTAGCTAATTGTACGTAATTAGCTATAGTACCATTGAATGCTATCGCTATCTTAAATCCATCACCAACAGCGAATGGTTGGGGTACGGAATCGAGAAAACCACCACTAGTTGAGTATCTTACATGACCAATTCCTGCAAATATATTACCCTTATTTTTAAGTCCCTCTAAAGTATCGGGTGTTAAAACATCAAATACTAAACCTCTACCTCTGATAACATTCATATGTCCTTGATAAGTTACTAAGGCAATACCTGCAGATTCCTGACCTCTATGCTGAAGTTCAATCAACAATTCAAGTACTATGTCGCTAACATCGCTGCTGCCTACATATGCAGCTATGCCGCACATTTTAATCACCACTCCATGAGCTTCTTAAGGCTATTATCGTATAGATCGGCTATGTCAGGAAGGTTGAGTAAGGTAATAGTTTTCTCACCGTTAGTTATTACTATAACTTCCTTACCTAGAACCTTACCTATGACATTGCTTTCAATACTATACTTTCTAATTAACTCCTTAAACTCTGTGACCTTGCCGGCCTTAATCTCAACAATGTACCTTGCTTGCGTCTCTGAAAACAGTACTTCATCAATACGTTCAGTACCCCTGGTAGGTATCCTATCAACGTGTAGCTCTATACCTAAACCTCCAGCTACAGCCATTTCAATAGCAGCTATAACTAATCCTCCGACGCTAATGTCGTGAACTGATGCAGCAATACCTTCTTTTACTAAGTGTCTAATGAATTCAGCATGCCTCAACTCACTAGCGGGTCTAGGTCTAGGTATCTCACCTAGCTCTAAGCCATGAACCCTATAGAGATACTCACTCCCACCCAGTTCAGGGTACGTAACCCCCACTACAGCTATGTAGTTACCAGCTTCATTAAGTGCTAAACCTGTAGATTTAGATACGTCATCAACTCTACCAATACCTACGATCGTAGCTGTAGGCTTGATTTGACGTCCCCTCTCATCTTCGTTATAGAAGCTCACCTTACCACCAACTACTGGTAACCCTAATTCACTCGACATCCATGCAATACCCTTAACCATTTCCTCAAAGTACCAGAATTGCTCGGGCTTCTCGGGGTTTCCGGCATTAAGTTCATCAACTATGGCCAATGGTGTAGAATTAACTGATACTAGGTTCCTAAAGCATTCAGCAACGGAGTTTGCTGCTCCATTGAATGGGTCTAGAGATGTATATCTAGGATTCGCGTCACCTTTTACAGCGATACCTCTTCTAGAACCATCAAGTATTCTTAGAACTGCCGCATCTCCATGACCAGGCTTAATGACAGTCCTAATACCTACTTCATGGTCATATTGCTCATAGATCCACCTCTTTGATGCGATGTTAGGTGATGATATTAACTTAACTACCGCATCTTCGATAACGACCTCAGGTAATCTCACTATGGGTGTTAAGCCTTTAAGAGCCTCTTGAGGAGGTCTTGAGTCTCTTCTCAAGGCTTGAGGTCTAGCTAGCTCCTTAGCAGGTACATCAGCCACTAACTTACCTTTATAGTAAACTCTTACCCTACCGCTATTATCAAAATAACCTATAACGCTATATGCAAGGTCGTACTTGTTAAGAATATTGATAACCTCACTTAATTTCTTGGGCTCAACGGCTAATAGCATTCTTTCTTGACTCTCTGAGATAAGCATCTCTAACGGTGTTAGTTTTTCCCTTAAGTGTAATTTATCGAGATGGATAGTAGCTCCTAACCCGTAATCAGCGGCACTCTCAGATACAGCCGTGGTTAGACCTCCACCACCTAAATCCTTAATGTATCTAACAAGTGACTTTGAAGTCAGCTCTTGAAGAACATCTATAAGTGCTTTCTCAGTTAGCGGATCACCTACTTGAACAGCTCCAATTTCCTTATCTGTATCTTCGGATAGAGGCTTTGACGCGAAACTACTACCTAAAATACCGTCCTTACCTGTCGCATTACCTATTATTACTATGGCGTCCCCAGGTTTGGGGCCTTCAAGTACTAACTTATTGCTACTTGCTATACCAACGCATGCCACATTTACTAGTGGTTGCTTGTTAAATGTGTCGTCAAACCATGTATCGCCAGCGACTGTAGGTACTCCGATTCTATTACCGTAATCGCTTATACCCTTGACTATACCTCTTATTAACCAATTAGCGTGTGGATTGCTTGGATTACCTAAGTAGAGTAGGTCTAGTAATGCTATGGGTTTAGCTCCTAAGGTTAGTATATCTCTCACAATACCTCCAATACCTGTTGCTGCACCATTGTATGGGTCAACAGCTGAAGGGTGATTATGACTTTCAATCTTAAATATAACAGAGATACCAGGGAATACCTCAACTGCTGGTGCATCCCTACCTGGACCAAGAATTACGTAATCTTTCTTAGTCGGTAATAGCTTAAGCAACTTCCTACTACTCTTATATGAGCAGTGCTCACTCCATTGAGCCTCAAACATAGCTAATTCTTCAGGTCTTGGGTCCCTACCAAGTATCTTTTTTATAGCCTCGATCTCTTCACTTGATAAAGGCATGTCACCAACCCTCTTTAAGTGATTTAGCTAAGCTCTCGAAGATTACCTTACCACTAGCCTTGAATCCCCTGGGAGCTATAACATCTTCAGATGCACGCTCAGGATGAGGCATTAATCCTAGGACTAAGCCATCAGGTGTAGCTATACCTGCTATGTCGTATGAACTCCCATTAAAATTATATCCATTAACGTACCTAAGTAAGGGCGATTTAACTACGAGTGAGTTATAGGTGTCATCATCGACGTAGTACCTACCTTCAGCATGAGCTATTGGCATATCGAGTACGTCACCATCGTTAACGAGCCTTAACCATGGACCCTTAGGTCTTTCAACTCTTACTCTAACCCACCTACAAATGAACTTACCACTCTCGTTAGGCAGCAAAGCTCCTGGTAGCAGACCTGCCTCTACAAGTACTTGAAACCCGTTACATATACCGAGAACAGGTATCCCGTAATCCAAGACCTTACTTAACTCCTCAATAGCTTCTGTACGAGCAGCTATAGCGCCAGCTCTAAGCCAATCACCGAAACTAAAGCCCCCAGGTATTATGATGGCATCCCATGCACTAAGTGAGAAATTCTTATACCAAACGATACTAGCGTCAAGTCCAGCCACATGCTTAATAACCCATAAAACATCCTCATCACAGTTAGTTCCAGGAAACTTTATTATTGCAACCTTATGCACGTAATCTCACCTCGATGTCGTGAACAATGGGATTGTATATTCTTAACTTCTCACAAATCTCCTTAACCTTACTCAATGCCTCATTAGGACTTGAAGCTTCAACATTAAATAGCAAGTATTTACCAGTCCTAATACCTTTAACACTATTGTAGCCCCTTCTCAACACTAAGAATCTATGTATGGTCTCTCCTTCAGGATCTCTTACGCTACGTTTATTAGTAATGATTGCCTCAACCATGAAAATCAATATCATCCACCTTAATTCCAAGCCTCTCACATAACTTTAGGTAAGCATCAATTAGCAACTTAGGGTCACCGGTTCTCCTGAAGACCTCCTTATCTAGGTGTTTACCATTCTCATCAAGTACTCTGAAGGTATCACCTGAGATTTCATCAGCTAGTATTAGCTTATTATCTTTATCATGACCGAATTCTATCTTAAAGTCTATGAGTTTTAACTTAGCTTCAGAGAAGATTCCACGTAGTATATTGTTAATTCTTAGTGAGGTCTTAATTATGAAGTTTAGCTCATCATGAGTTGCTATTCCTGAGTTTATTATGTCATCCACAATTATTAGGGGGTCGTGAAGTGAGTCATCTTTATAGTGAAACTCTACAACTGGTGGGTTAAGTTCTTGTAAAGGCTTAAGTAAGGGCATTCTCTTGAGCTGTGATCCATAAGCATAATTCCTAACGATTACTTCAAGAGGTAACATTCTTAACTTCTTAACAGTCATTCTCCTAGCTCCATCATAGTTTAGGAAATGTGTATCTATGCCTTTTTCATTTAATATTGAGAAGAAATATGCTGAGACTCTAGCATTGATTATTCCTTTACCTCTTATAAAAGATTTAAGAGCCCCGTCTCTAGCTGTTACTTCATCCTTGAACTCCAAAATAAGCTCATCCTGGTTTTTTACATAAATACGTTTACTCTTACCTTCATAGATGAGTATATAAGTATGAGTATACACGGCTCTCTCACATGTTAACTCACGAAGCAGGGGTTATAAACACTGAGTCTCTTCTCTCCTAAATTAACATATTTATGTAAATTTACATAAATATGTTAATTAGGTGATAATTTTAATAAATTAGGTAATGGATAGGATCTTGGGTGTGTATGTGGGTGTAAGTATCAGAAAGGTTATTGCCGGGTATGATCTTGACAGAATAACTGTAGCAACCTTAGCGAGTCATTCAGCACTTCAACTAGTTCACGGAGCTAAGAAGGAGGGTTTTAGAACTGCACTGATAATTACTGAGGATAGAAGACAGTTTTACGAGCAATTTAAACACCTCATAGACTTCTTCATAGTAGTTAATAAGTGGAGTGATCTATGTAAGGAGCAAATTGTCAAGAAACTTATTGAATTAAATTCAATATTTATTCCTCATGGTAGTTTTGTAGAATATGTAGGACTTGATTGTGCCGAAAATATTGAGATACCACTCTTCGGTCTTAGATCAATATTTAGAGTTGAAGCTAATCAGCACTTAAAGATGGATCTTCTAGCTAAGGCCGGCATACCTACACCTAAGCATTATAGTTTAGATGAGGAAATCAATGGTCCAGTGATAGTTAAGTTACCCGGAGCTAAGGGGGGTAAAGGGTACTTCTTAGCATTATCTAAGGACGAAATTATTGAGGGTATCGAAAGAGCTATTAATCAAGGTTTAATAAATAAACTAAGTGATGCGTTAATTCAGGAGTATATAGTAGGTGTACCAGCATACTTTCACTTCTTCTTCAGCCCCATATTTAATAGACTTGAGATCTTAGGTGCTGATATAAGGTATGAATCTAACGTTGATGGTTTAAGGAGGCTTAAGCACAACGTGTTAGAGAGATTAGGTATTGAGACATCATTCGTTGTCGTAGGTAACATACCCATGGTGTTAAGGGAGAGCCTACTTTATAAAGTCTATGATTATGGTTTAAGATTCGTTAAAGTGACTAGAGAACTCTTACCACCAGGTATTATAGGTCCATTCTGTCTTGAAGGTATAATTGAGGATAATTTAAATATTAAGATCTTTGAATTTTCAGGAAGGATCGTTGCCGGTACAAATCTGTACATACAGGGAAGTCCGTACTCATTCCTTTACTGGGATGAACCCATGAGTACCGGTAGGAGAATAGCACGTGAAATTAAGTTAGCTATTGAAAGAGGAGAGCTTGATAGCGTAGTTACGTGAGTTACGTTAGTAATTAAAAAATAGTCATGACTTTATGAGGTAATATACTTCAAGGTAAACCTTAGGTTTAATTTCTCTAAAGTTTCGCGTTTAGGTATGCCTCTCTTATCCCATCCTCTTAATTCGTAATACTTCATTAACATTGAGTCGTATTTCTCCCTATCCAACTTAGCTCCAGCTAATGGACCCTTAGTTAATGGTCTCTCAAACCACTTATCTGGTGGGTAGTCTAAGTGTTTACCCCACTCAATACCTGCTGCTCTGTATTCTCTAATCCAAAACATTCTGATTAACGCATATATCCTATTAGCAACTAGTTCTAGATCGTCCCATGTATAAGTCACACCAGTAGCTGCTTGTAATAGCTTAGGATAGAAGTCTAGGTCGAGACCCACCTCAACCCATGGTAACCTACAAGTAACTAATGACTCGAATACTCCTCCCCTAACGTTCTGTAGCCATATAAGCCTCTTAACCTTCTCCTCACTATAAGCGAACCTATCTGTTTGTACTTCGTAAGCAATAATCCAAGCATCCTTGTGATGAGCACCTATAGGTGAAGTACCGTAAGCTAGTGCCATGGCCGGTGCTGCATGACAGTCATAAGCAGATATTTCAAGTCCCTTAACCTGCATAGCGAACTTGTATGAATCCTTACCTAACCTCTTAGATGCCTCCCTAACACCCAATGATAGTATTTCCCCTATACCCTCTCTAAATACTATTTTTCTGATCAATTCAATAGCTCCCTTAAAATCGCCCCACTCAATACCTTCATCCTTTATGATACCTTTCTCTGTTGCTTCCATAGTAAAGCCTAAGACATTACCGAGGCTTATGGTATCGATACCATACTCATCTGCAAGCCTATTTAGATGTGAAACCTTATCTAAATCACCGATACCTAAGTTCGATCCCAGCATAGCCACATTCTCATAGTCTAATTCAGCCTTACCTTCAATGCCCTCCTCACTTACACCATACTTGACTGTATGACCGCATGGCATGTTACAGAGTGGGCATCCCTTCTGTAGTACTCTCTTAGATTCCATTACGTAACCACTTATCTTGTCTGCATAGTCAAATACACCCTCGCTGAAATTGTATGTAGGTAATACTGAAGCTTTTTGGGACCACTCTATTGTTGCCATAGTTCCTTGCCTCATCCAGAAACCATAGTTTGGTGATTCCTTAACCTTCCTATAAGCTTCAGCACCTAACTCTCTAAGTTTTGCTGGATCATGAGGTTCAGGAAGTTTATCTCCTTCAATAACAATCGCCTTAACATTCTTAGAGCCCATAACAGCTCCCATACCAGGACGCCCACCGGATCTTCCATACTCAGCAACTACTGTTGCATATCTTACTAAGTTCTCACCAGCAGGTCCTATTAGTAATACACCGACGTTCTTACCATATACTTTACGTATTCTATCCTCAGCATCATATGTTGTAAGCCCCCATAAATCATCAGCATTAATGAATTCTACACCCTTACTAGTTATATGGATAAGTGTAGGTTTCTCTGCTCTACCCTTAAGTATGAGTGCATCTATACCAGCCTTCCTCATCTCAACAGCTGCTTTAACACCAATATTACCGTCACCATAACCTCCTGTTAAAGGCGATTTCGACGCCACAACGAGCTTACCTGACGAGGGTAAAGGATAGCCTGTTAACGGACCTACAGCAAATATTAGGTGGTTATCAGGTGAGAGAGGGTCAACACCTACAGGATTTAAATCCCATAATAGCCTTATTGCTAGACCTCTACCACCGATGTATTCTTTAAGGATTGTTACATCAATATCGAAATACTTGAATTTCCTCTCACTTAAATCTATGAGTAAACCTCTACCATTCCAACCCTTCATAGAAGTCACCTAACTAATTCTAAGTAATTTTAATAAAAAAGAGTAACCTTATATTGAATCCTTAATTGCTTCCTTTAAAATACTTAATCCTAACTTAGCCTCCTCTTCACTAATTATCAGCGGTGGTGCTAGTCTAACAGCACTTTTACCACAAGGTAATAGGACTAATCCTTTACTAAGAGCATTTCTCACAACCCTATCTCTAACCTTAGTATTATGTTCTTTACTCTTCCTGTCCTTAACGAACTCAATACCCCAAGCTAGACCTAAACCTCTCACATCACCTACAACGTCATACCTATCTTTAATCTCTTCAAGACCCTCCTTAAATATTGGTTCAAGCTTCTTAACATTTGGAAGGTAGCGCTTAGCTAACTCAACTACTTTAGTAACTACTACAGATGCTAATGCGTTACCACCAAATGTATTACTATGCATTCCTGACTCCTTGAAGTCTAACTCACTCCTAAACACTGTTGCACCCACATGGACAACCCCACCACCTAAGGCCTTAGCTAACGTCACGATGTCAGGCACAGTATTAAAGTGATATATCGCTAATATCTCACCTGTTCTACCTATACCCATCTGTACCTCATCATCAACTAATAATATGCCATACTTATCAGCAAGTTTTCTTAACTCGCTAAAGAAGCCCTTTGGTGGTACAACGTAGCCACCCTCACCTTGTATTGGCTCAAAGAATATTGCGGCAACCTCGTCTGCAGGTATGTAGTGCTCTAAGACCCAATACTCTATATACTCTATAACCCTTAATATTAGCTCGTCAGGATTTTCGTAACCATCAATATGCCATGGATTCCTATAGGGATTGGGGTATGGTACATAGACCACACCTGGCATTGTTGGGAAGAATGTCTTTTTATGAATAGGCTTACTGGCTGTAAGGCTCAACGAACCCATAGTCCTGCCGTGAAACGCTCCTATGAATGCTATGAAGTACTTCTTACCAGTGGATGCTCTGGCAATCTTTATTGCCGCTTCATTAGCCTCTGTACCACTATTTGAGAAGAAGACCTTTTTATGGAAGTTACCAGGAGTTATGGCTGTTAATGCCTTAGCTGCTTCAACCTGGTATGGATTATAGAAGTCAGTACCTGCAGCATGCGCTAATAATTTTAATTGCTTTGTAATTACATCGATTATCTCAGGGTGTGATGGGTAACCAAAGTTATTAACTGCAACACTTGATGTAAAGTCTAATAATTTATTTCCGTCAACGTCATAAAGCCATGGACCTTCACCTCGCTCAATTACCAGAGGTAGCGTCTCTGGTGAATGAGTGGATGTTGCTAAGTATTTTTTGTGCTCCTTAATTAATTCTAAAGCCTTTGAGCCGGGTATTTTACCTACTTGAGGTCTCGACTTCAATCTTAACTCCACAAAAAATATTTTTCGAAAGTAAATTTATACTTTGCTTTAATTTCATCATAAAGTTTTCAGGTAATAAGTATATGAGAGTGCGGATTTAGCACCCTTACATAAATCGTGATTTAACGTATCAATACTTACTCAAAAATCTTTCCGGTATCCTTAAGGGTTTCATAACCTGGTAACTCATTCAATAGCTCTTTAACAATATCGCTTCTCATAATGTTTATGAATTCTGCAACGCTTTTCTTAGCTAATCTATCCTTCCTAATTAGAAAGTCTACGATCTCCGTAGCTAGAGGTATGAACTCCAAATCATACATTCTCGCAGCTATTTCAGCAGCAATACCTACATCGGCCCTGCCCTGTGCTACAGCTGCTGCTACTGCTGTATGGGTCTTTACTTCATAATTGTAGCCATTAATTTTGGATGTGAGGTCACTAAATTTTAACCCTAGCTGTTTAGATAGTTTCTTAAGTTGAAGATCTATAAAAACTCTAATACCTGAACCTTTAACCCTATTAACAAAGATTACATCATTCCTGAGTAAATCCTTAAATGTATATATTCCTTTAGGGTTACCCTTAGCAACTATGAATCCTATTCTTCTTTTATAACCTCGAATTATTACTGCTGCTCCCTTGAGTCTCATCTTACTAAGAAATGGAATATTATACTCTCCGGTTTTCTCGTCAAGAAGATGTGTAGGAGCTATGTCTGCTTCACCATTCTTTACAGCATACCATCCTCTTAGTGAACCCGTGTGTAGTACCTTGGACTTGGTTATGAGTCCTGATCTTACTAATATCCTCCATAGTGCTATATCATGACTTCCTATGATCGTTAATTCAGGTATTTTTATTGAGTCCTTAAATAGATAGACATTGACTTCTTCACCTTCCATTAGTAGCTCTTTATCTTCGCTTACGTAGATGTACCCGTCCGCGTAAGTTAAAGCAGCTATAGACCCTGATGAGAAGGTTACCGGATATGCTATTAGCTTCTTACCATCACTAACTAATGAAACAGGTATGAGCCATGAGCGACCCTTACCTACTCTTAATCTATAGGGTAGCACAGCCTTAACACTTACATCATCAATAACCTCAATACCTAACAGCCTTGCTATTATAGGTCTAACAACCTTATGGAATACCATAGTACATGATAATGGAAAGCCAGGCATACCTATAAGTAACTTATCATTAACCACAGCAAACACTGTGGGTTTTCCTGGTTTAACCTTTAAGCCATGAATTACTACGCCAGGATTACCGAGTGAGTCAAAAACTTTATAAGTTAGATCACCTATTCCAGCAGACGTACCTCCGCTTGTAATTATCACGTCATATTTATCTAGTGCTCTAGATAGTTCCTTAAGCATTAAATCATAGTTATCAGGTAGATGTGTAACAAATTCAGCTTCAGCACCTAGCTTTCGTAAAGCACTTATTAAGTAGTAGCTATTTGAATCATAAATCATTCCCAGCTTAAGCGGCTCACCTGGTTTAATAACCTCATTACCCGTTGAAAATACAGCAACCTTAACCTTCCTATAGACCTTAACTCTTCCCACACCTAAACCAGCTAAGAGAGCTATATGGTAAGGCTCTAACTTAGTTCCCTTCCTTAATACTAAGTCACCCATCGAAATATCTGAGGATGTTAATGCTATATTCTCCCCAGGTGCTACATACCTATACACTAAGACTTCATTACCAACCTTATGGGTATATTCCTCCATAATTACTGCATTAGCTCCTTTAGGTATTAATGCTCCAGTTGCAACTTCCACAGCAGTACCTTTAATAACTTCACATTTAGGTACTTGACCTACCTCCACATACCCTATAAGCTTAAGCCTTATAGGGTGTTCCTCATCAGCACCGTACGTATCCTCTGCTCTAACAGCATAACCATCAACCTCAGATCTATCAAATGGTGGGTAATCAAGTGGTGAATATATGTCTTCAGCTAAGACTCTATTAAGAGCTTCATCTAGATTTACATACTCAATACCCTTAGGTTTTAGCTCTAGATATTTAGATAATTTACTAATTACATCGTCAATACTACTTAATTTATGAAACAGCTTCCTACCACTCATAAAACCCTAACCATCCTAATCACAGCGAAGAAGTTAATATATGAAATTATGAAATACCGATCTTCAAACATTCAAAATACTTTATTCCGATATTGAAAATGATGTATTAGGTGCTAGATTATGGGGGAGTTCTTAAAGGAGCTCGTGAGTGTTGATGAAGCTATAGAAAGATTAAAGAGTAATATAAGGTTAAGTTTGGATGTTGTCAATGTCAAGCTTGATGATGCTTTAGGGCTTATATCTTCTAATGACATATATGCACCCTACAGTTTACCCTATTTTAATAAGTCCGTTGTTGATGGTTATGCTGTTAGAGCAGAGGATACGTACGGTGCGTCACATACTAATCCCATAGAGTTAAGAGTCATAGGCTCAATAGATATAGGCTCAAGTCCTGAGAATTTACCAGAGTTAGAGCCCTTTACAGCAGTTGAGATCTCTACAGGGGCACCTTTACCTAAGGGAGCTAATGCAGTAATCATGTATGAAGATACAGAGAAAATTAGTAATGATAGAATCTTGGTTTATAAACCTGTAGCTAAATGGGCTAATGTAGCGAGAATAGGTGAGGACTTCGAGGCGTCACAAAAGATACTTAGTAAGGGTGAAGTCATACAGGCGTGGCATATAGCAGCACTAGCCTCTTACGGCTTTTCCCGCATTAAAGTCTTTAGAAAGTTAAGGATAGCAGTAATACCCATAGGTTCTGAGTTAATAGAGCCAGAAGAACCTAAACCGCCATTACCGGGTAAGATATATGAAGGTACATCCTACTTAATATCATCTTACCTAAGAAATCGTAAGTATGTCTCCGTAACAAGGGTTGAGCCTTTACCTGATGATGAAGCTAAAATAAGGTCCGTAATATCTGACTTAACAATTAATCACGATATAATTATAACTGTCGGTGGTAGCGGTATTGGAAGGAAGGATTTAGTTGTAAAAACCTTAACAACACTTCCTAACTCAAAATTAGTATTTAGGGGTGTAGCTATAAGGCCTGGACGTCCAGCAAGTGCTGTAATAATTGATGGGAAACCTGTATTCGTACTATCAGGTTTTCCAGTAGCAGCTCTTGCAGCATTAGACTTAATTTTCATTCCCACCATAAAGAAGGTCCTTAATATAAAGGAAATGGAGGAGCCACACATTAAGGCTAAACTTGTGAGGAGGTTAGTAAACGTTACAGGTTATACTTCGTATGCCAGGGTTAAGGTATTTAAATGCGGCAATGAAGTATGTGCTGAACCTTTAAGGATTACTGGGTCAGGAGTGCTATCTACATTGATAAGAGGTAATGGAGTAGTGGTAATACCACCTGATGTTGAGGGCTATGAGGCAGGTGAAATAGTTAATGTTAAATTAGTTAATCCACTAGATTTGTATTAGTTATGTAATTACTTTATGCTTTAGCTAAGGCTAAGGGGACAACCTTTACACCAAATGCTGGGTCGACATCAAATGCTATACTAGCGTCTGGAGCTGAGATAGCTCCACGAAGTTTAACTATCTTCATAACCTTTATTAACTTACCACCTATCTCAGCAAAACCTAGCTTTATGTAGCCATCACTGATAGCTCTAATCTTAACTATGACATCTTCAGGTACTACGTTAGGATGCAATGTTAGTATTATTAGCTTACCATGCTTTACTAACGTTCTGGTTTTCGTTAAGAAATTCAGTAGAGAGCTTAAACTTAAATTAATAATTAATACACTTAATGAATCTACAACGAATATGTCGTAAGTTTCTAAGTTCTTAACCATGTAATCGCTAATAGTTTTAAGCAGGTATTCAGAGGTTATTGAGTCCCAGTTGATGCTTTCTACATGTAGCGGAATGACTTTGAGAAACCCCTTTAAAAATTCTTTACTAACATCGAGACTTACCCTCATACTCTGAATTATGAACTCCTTAACACCTAGTTCGGTGGTTAAGTACGTAACTCTAAAGCCTGACTTAAGTGCACCATAGATTATCTGCTGAGAAAGTACTGTCTTTCCTGATCCATGATCACCTTCTATAATTAATAGTGACGGGTATGGAATACCACCCCCTAGTCTCATATCGAGTTCCTCATTACCTGTTGGTACAACAACTCTTTCGCCTTGCCTACTTAACGACATGTGAGACACACCTACACCTTCCCGCGCTTAATTAAAGTTAATAGCTCGGTTATTATTTGAGCTTGAACTTCAGGTCTTACGTTCTCATTCCTTAAGCTGTCAACAACTAAGGCCATACTTCTTAAAGCATTACCTAAAGTCTCATTCAGTATCCCTGCCTCAACATAGCTATCTATGAGTTTCTTCAGCTTGCTTAGTCCCACCATGCTTAAGACCTTATTCAGCCATAAGGTTATATCCCTCAATGATTTTAGATCTAAACTTACACTCTCACTCCTTAACCCTTCATCAATATGCTTAATACTCCTATCTTTTACTTCTTTCTTCATTGTAAATGGGGTACTAAGTTCCTCTATGGAGGATTTTATCTCTATAAGTGCTGACTTAATGTCATTTATGTTTGCATTTACGTAGTCTCTTACCTTAGCTAACTCATCTTCAAGTAATTTAATCTTATCTAAGATTTCTGAAGGTATCTTAACCTCAGTTTTACTTACCTTCTCACCTTCTTGTTTCTGTTCTTCCTCCCTGGATGAGCCACCTATACTCTCAATCTCGGTAGCAGCTACTACATTAGTTGGTAATTGTGTAGCTACATCTATTGCCGCACCAGTACTGGTTGCGTGAGGTGTTCGTGATACCTTACCTAAATCTATGCCTTCGTACTTATCGATTTGTTCAGCTTCTTTCCTAGTAGTTATTATCTCAGTACCTTTATTGCCACCTTCTTCAACATTCTTAACCTCCTTAGTACGAATTATAGCTTTTAAAATGGGATGTACAACTATCTTACATATAGGGCATTCACATCTCCATCTCATCACCTTCTCCATAGTATCATAGTAAGGAGTTAGAAAAAGTAATGGTTAAATTAACGACTAACTGTCGAAATCACGAAGACACATACCTAACGTTTAATCTTGAGATTTACTGTAGCTAATTATTAAAAAGTAATATCGTGAATTTGATAACAGACTCGCCATTCTCGGAACAGAATTCTAATTTATATTTATCAACATATTTACTATGTACTTTTGATCTCAGCAAAACTCTTAATATTTCATCATCATCTGTAATAAGGGTTTTAAGCGATGCGTGTAGGACTCTAACTCTCTTAGTGGTCACTAAAGCTGATGTAATGGCGTTAAGAAACATTTTGCCTAACTCTCTTAACGACGATAATAACATATTGAGGTAATGATCAGTATTAAGTGAGTGATTAAGTACCTTAAGTAATTTCGTAGCTGAGGAGATATCTGGTATTACCATAATGTCTATTGCCTTATTATCGCTTCTTGACATGCTTGATAACATACTGATATAAATAATTACTATGGGAATAGTGATTGATAGTCTCCTTAACTCCTTAGCTAGGAGAATATTTCTCGACTTAATCCTTATAAAACCATTTAAACCTGTACTTCTACTTATGTACCTGCTTAAATAGTCTAAGGCTAAATCATTGAGTAAATCCCTTTCAAATATAATCATATGTAATCACGCCTAAGCAGATAATTTAATAAGTAATAATTATTTTAGACGATCATTCTTTGGCATGACCCTATGCGTCTTTGAGATAACGACAATCAGGAGTTATACTTATTGTCGCAGAATACTCAATGCTTTAGTGTTTAAAACTAATATTAATAATTCGGTTTGAAGAGCTTGTTATTTCAGTTAAGGTTTCTAACTCGTTACGTGTTTTCTAGTATCTACTTTGTTGTTTTATCTTTGTTAAAACCTCATTCACTATTCTATTGAGTTTATCTCTGTGACGTCTCTTAATATGATTTATTGCTGCCTGCTTATTGGACAGGGTTATCTCGCATTCAAGGCAATAATATTTACCACTGACTATTATTATTAATGGTTCGATGTTCATAATGTAAGGTAGTACTCTCTTTATTATACCCGGTATTATATGTGGTGAACCAGCCTTCTCTATTAATCTCTCAACGTAGCCTCTAACTGTATGTGCTGAAATGCTATACTTCCTCGAGATATCGCTAGGTGAGTTACCATCTACAAAGTACTCTTTAAGGAGAAGTACTGTGGTTATGTCACTAATTAGTCTCCTAAGTACTAAGTACTCCACAATATCCTTAACGTTATTAATTCCTGAATACATCCTACTTCCACTCATTACTTAAGGAATGAATACTTTACACTTATACCTTCATAAATATGTATGCATAAGTATTTATAATTAACTCCCACAAGTACTCATAACTTTAAGCTTGTACATAAGCATTACACTATGTGATGATATTACCGTTACATTACTGTTCTTTGATGGCGTGAACCCAAAGTCTTCTTCTGATGACTTCGTAGCCTAATCTCTTATAGACTCTAATAGCTGGTATGTTATCCTCTCTTACATGTAGCAAGGCCTTAGCACCGGATACCACTGCATCTCTTGTTATTGCTGACGTAACTATCTTGGCATATCCTTTACCACGGAAATCTGGATGAGTGAATACATCACCAATAATCCATATGTCAGGTAAAGCTATATACCTACAAGCGATGGATACTAAGCGGCCATTAATAAAGAGACCGTAATATCTCCACTTACTGATCAACTCCCTGGCCAAATCCTTATTAATTATCGTACCTTGCACGGTCTTAAGTCTGATGAACTCATCTAAGTCCTCGATCCCTAATCTACGTGCCCGTTCCCCACCATAACTCCTAAATTTATACTCATCAGTGACCATGTCTAAATACCTACTTACTTTAACATTAAAGCCGAGATCATTAAGGTAAACAGCTAATTCTCTAACACAACTTAGATCGTCATTATAGAGCTGTATATAAAGTCTTGAATAGTTGAGGCATTCTCCTCCTAAATTTAATAATTCAATAAATAGGTCCTTAATGCCCCATAAGTGTAGTCCGTAAACCCTAGGCCCTTTCCAACACAATAAATACGCTATCACTTCTCCAGACCTTATAGCGAATACAGCTTCAGTTCTCTCTAGATCATAAATAAGATCATACATTAAGTATGCATGAGTTAATGTATCGCTAAGGTATAAGTTCCTTATCAACTTCCATAAAGTTATGTTCAAGTCACGCAATCTCACAAAGTTAGCTTCAATACCCATGTAATTAATCCCTTAAGAAGTACCCTTTTAGTAATTAAAAGTCCTTAAACTAGAAATAATAAGGGATGATAGGTGCCGAGTTGGCTGAATAGTGATGAACCTTCAGCGGAATGACCTAGGCTCATAAATTAAGTAGTTCTTTACATGATAAGGATATATATTCCTGTTAACCTACTACAGTTGGGTTAAACATACGTAGGATAGTATCAGAAGGTCTAAACCCTTATAGGGTGGCATGAGTTGGTTAAGGTTGTATCATTTGATGTGTGGAATACACTGTTACGACTAGATAGGGTATACGTAAGATTAGCTGAGTTAGTGGGCACTGTCTCAAGTATGAGTAAAGAGGAAGCACTGAATAAAATACTTAAGGCATATAAAGAAGCCAAGAAATTAAGAAGATTAGGTAAAGTGAAAGCGAGTGAAGTTGTTGAGAGATCTAGATCCCTCATGGCTGAATACCTAGGGTTAAAGGAAGAAGTATTGACGAATTTAATAACTAAGTCATTCCTACTCCTAAAGACAAATGAAGTACTCATTGAAGATGTTCCTACCATACTTAAATATATTAAGAAGTTAGGACTAAGAACTGTCATATTAGGTAATGTACTCTTCTGGCCAAGTACATACACTAGGAAATTACTAGAAAGTGTAGGAATAAGTAAGTATTTTGATGCTCAATTCTACGCTGATGAAGTAGGTGTTCAAAAGCCTGATAGTAAGGCGTTTCTAATAATATGTAAAGTACTAAGTGTTGAACCTGAGGAAGTAATACATGTTGGTGACGGTATCTCTGAGGACCTAGGTGGGGCTTTAAGTGTTGGCTTTAAGGCTGTATTAATAAGTGACAGGGTTGAAAAACCTATAAGCATAGGTGATTCAATACACATAATACCACATATACGACACCTCATCAACGTAATTAAATTAATTAAAAGAGAGTAAGATCACCATACTTATAAGTCCTTAATTATAGCTCCTGACTTAGGATTTAATTTCACCGTACCCTTAACTTTACTCATGTCAATGAGATTTCTGCAGGATTTACTATGTCTTATATGTAACATGTTTAAATTAATATTTACTCTAACCCTACTTAAGTTTAATAATATATGAACTACCTCATTAAGTAATGCGCGTTTAACTATTAACACGTTCTTATTAATACATTTTACGGTTACTCTACCAAGTCTCATTACATCTAGAGTCTTAGTTAACTTCACTAACGAACGTATATACTTCCTAAACTTCTTACCACAACTAATTATGTCAGTAAATCTTATCGGGATAATACCTGTAAGCGATGTAGTTAGTAAGTACAGTAATTTCATTTCTGTTTCATCTAAAACACCGCATCCTACTTCCTTCGGTAATGTCGGATATGTTGTTATGTTTTTGATGAAAGGCTTAAGTATATAGTTATGTGATACTATTCTACAAAATTCTCTACATGTTAATGTACCTGTTATTAGTGATGCTATTGAATTACCTAAATAGTTATCAATTATACCATCAAGCAAAGTCTCATTGGCAAGGTAATAGGGATTGCCTAATGACTCACCAAATATCATTATATTAGGATTAATATCCTTAGCAGTTGTAACTATGGCATTTATCAAGTGTTGAGGTATTGTGAAGCACCTCTTAATAACTAATCCAGTAACACCTAATTTAGTCCAGAACTTTACTGTTTCCTCAATAACTCTTAACACTCTAGGTGACTCCACATTTAGTCTAAGCAACGATGTTGCTCTATCCTCAAATGCTACACTATTGAAGTTAGCTAACTCCTTCAATATCTCATACACCATGTAGCATGAACCCTTAATACTATGCGTGACTTTACCGCTACTTAAGCCCTTACCTAAACTCTCATCAAATATTAAGAACCAATCCCAATATTTCGACTCAACCCCTCTCTCAATTACGTCTATGAATCCGTTAAAGCATGGTGACACATAAGTTAATGGAATCTCAATGAGTACTTTATACCCTTTCTGTATAAATAATTCTATACTATCCACTATGTCAGGAGCTATACCGTTATTTACCTTAATCATCTCTTCAGGTTTTACTATAGTTACTGGGGGTAACCTTACGAATACGTGATCTATGAAGAGATACTTTAATGAACTAATCACATCATCACACCTATCCATGATATCCTCTAGACTCACTTCCAGAACTACATTACCGAGTAATTCGTTATTAATTAAAGGATTTACTTCATTAATTCTTAAATTTAAATATTCCATATTATCTATGCCTTCATAGCCATAGTATACTGTTCTACGCTTACTCTTGAGTACTAACCTAAATCTATAGCTTAAATTATCATTACATAAAATAAGGCACTCATAATAATCAAAGATATCATCACTATGAACTTTCTCCATTTCTATAACGCCGTTCCTTACACCACATCTGTAATCGAGATAAACATTTTGTACAAAATCCCTGGGTAATCTTATCCTTACATTCCAGTAATTACCTAGCTTACTAACATATACTTGATCATGTTCAATATGAGCTATAAGTTCATTCACATCCTTACTCTTCATAAGGACTTCAACTATCTCATCAACACCTACTCTAGCTATTGATGCATCAACTGTTTTATTAAGGTAATGCACCTTTAAGCCCTTTATAAAGAAGTCATTCTCAGGGTCCACTATCAATTCATTTAAGTTAACCATGAATGCATACAGGTATACACCTTCCCATAACTTTAATCTAATGTAGCCTCTACTACCTATTTTAGTTAAGGGAAATAGTCCCGGCATCCAGGAGCTTAAGTCCATTAATAGATGCACTGTTTTGGCGTTCCTAGGCCATGGGATACTAAATTCTACTATATATTTACCGCATCGATTCTTAGTGCATTCCCTACCTAATATTTTATACAAGATTTGTTCCTCCTTTTACTTACTAGGGGTCAAGCATGTAGTATTAAGTTTAAACCTACACTCTAAATTCTTTGTTACAACACTTAAAGACTCTATGATATCCGGGCTTGTTAAGGCATTTATATCTATACTTAATGGCGTCACAGATATACAGCCCTCTACCAATGTGGCGTAGACGTCAGTCCCTTTTGCAGGTTCGATAGGTTTTGTTTGAAGCCAGTAATATGGGCGTCCTCTTGTATCATATCTCATCTCAAATTCAGCTCTCCATCTAAGTTTTGCTAGCTTAGTAAGTTTAACACATTTGTTAAATTTACTAGGTGATGGGATATTTACTGAGAGTAGATCAACATTATTAGGTAATCCGTTATTTAACACATACCTAGTTAGTTCCCTAGCCAACACCTTTATCACATTCCTTAGTACTTCATTCTTAAAGTCTTCAAATAGTAATATATCAGCTGAAAAAGCTATTGAAGGAATACCTAATAGAGCCGCCTCAATAGCTATAGCTAACGTCCCGCTGTAGTATGTATGTTGCAGTGAGAGATTCTCACCAACATTAACACCCGATAGGACTACATTAGGTTTAAAATTAAGAACTGAAATTGCGAGGTGAAGAGCGTCTATAGGTGTGCCATCAGTTACGTAGACATCATATGATTCAAACCTTATCTTTTGTAATCTTAAGGGCTTATTAAATGATATTGTATGGCCTATGGCTGATCTAGGAAGCATTGTTGAAGTAATTATTACATCACCTAGATCCTTAACAGCATCATATAGTATGTAAAGACCCGGTGATAGGTAACTATCATCATTAACGATTAATATTTTGTATGACACTAGTAACACCCAGATCTATGAAATAATTAGCTGTAGAGTTTATGAAGTTCATTACTATTTAAGCTCGTAAGAAGAGTATGTTATTTAAATCATGATTGTGAATTACATAGCTGGTGATTAAGGCATGAAGTGCAGAAGAAAACTCAAGGCTAAGGTAATAATAGTAGATCCTGGTGGTACATGCCATAAACTTAATGCTAAGGTATACTACCATGAGGCTAGGAAGTGTAAAGCTAAATATAATCATATAGACATATTCATCCCTAAGAGTCAAGAATATACAGATATTCTTCAAAAAGGGTATTATAATGCCTTAATCAATAAAAATAAATTACTTCTTGACCTGAGCGCTCTTGTTGAAGGTTATAAGCTAGTCGTTGAGTTAAGTGGTGAGAGTTTTACCAAAGATGCTAAGTATGTATCTAAAGTATATAGATATGCGATTAAGGAGTATATAAAGGTAACCATAAGGTTACCTAAGTATTCCTTAATAAATCAAGAATAAGTTAAGCTACTTTACTTACCTCTATACTTAATTCCAATTAAAGATGAAGATCATATTAATTATCCTTTCATCTTAAGTGTTTCATTGTTGATTATACTTAATTTGCTAGCTATCGTGAATTTAGAAGTCCCTAAACATTGCTGAAGTCAGTGATTGATTGGAGGAATCTTATCCTTTTATGTATGGGCGGATGTGTAGCTAGTACCTCGCTTAAATCTATAAATGGTTCTGTAAATGCATATATAAAGAGTGTCTTAATTTTACTATGCTCTATATACTCCCTACTTCTAAATGAATGGGAGTAATATTCATGAATTTTCCTGAGTGCTGAAATCATAGTCCATGGTGATGTAACTTTAGCTCCATGTGCATCAGCGAAGAATTCCCTAAGCCTTGAGAATGCTAATACTCCAAGCTCCATCAATATACTAGCAACTATTACGCCAATACCTACAGCTAGGAGTAATGCTGAACCTCCTCTCTCATTCCTCCTACCTCCACCAGCTATACCTGAGAATAGTAGAAATCTGCCTAAGTAGTAAATAAATGTAGGTACTATTCCTAGGAGCAACATTAAATGCATATCTCTATGTTTATGATGCCCCAGTTCGTGACCTATAACGGCCTTTAGTTCATCTCTTGTCATCCTCCTTAATAAGCCTTCGGTGACTGCTACGTAGCTACCGTAAATCGGTGATGAGTAAGCAAATGCATTAGGATAGGGTGCTGGTACAATCACTGCCTTTGGAGGTTTGATTCCAGCATTCTTGGCTACTTCGTTAACTATCTCTTGGAGCTGTGGGCTATAACGTGCTGAGTACACAGTATTAATTATTGCTGGAGCGAAAAGCCACGATATTAGAGCAGGTATTAATGCGAAACATAAAGCAATAATTGCTATTAGGCTTAAGGTACCTAATCCAAGTATCTCAGCTACTAAGAAAATTATCAATAATGCTGATGATATAACGGCTGTTGCTGTAGTAATCATTGATGACTTCAACTCATAAATGCTTAATGGAGTCCTAGTCTTTATATATTTACCGATTAATCCACCAGCAATAATTAACGTTGCTATAGCGATACCGTAACCTAAAGCATCGACAACCCACCATAACCAGAAGAATCCAATAGGAGTAAAGGGAGAGTATTCAGGAAGGATCGCTGCGAGTAATAACCATAATACTGAAAGTACTAATAGTGATAACGCAAGTAACGAAAGGAATACAAGCATCACCCTATATTTTTTCAATACACATACCCTCATAGAGTGTAGAGATAGGGGATTTATTAACTTAACTTTAATCCTAAAATAATGTCTCAAGTAAATTCTTACACGTGGTTAGGTATGTGCATATATAGATTACCTAAATTAATAGATGTAAACGCTAAATCTAAATTAATAAGAAATCGTGAATCATTATTAATCTTAAGTAGGTGCATAGAGTTAGAACATCCTGAAGCAATTGAAGGATTTAAAGAGAAATGTGCGATACTTACGGTTTGTCCTGAAGAGGAGCACATAAATCATGTAGGATTTAAGTTGGCAGGAATACTTGCACGTGGTAACTATAAGGAAGTGATTGTTTTAAGTGTTGATGGCTCAATGCATTGTGTGCAATTACACTTCATGGTTGAGGAGATATTTAAGATTATGGGTTTAGATAGTAAAGTCAAACGTAGACATTTAGTCCTTACTAAAGGTGCGGTTATTGAGGTGAGTAAGGATTGCGTGAAAAACGCTAGATTCTTGAGTAGGGTTGATAAGTTATTAAAGATGAAGAGTTAACTCAAAAATCAACTGGTTAATCTATCTAAAACAAACTCTCTTACTTCCCTAGCTTTTTTAAGAGCAAAATTCCTATATCCAGCATCAGCTCTATACCATACTTTAGGTGGTCTTTCCAGACCCTTAATTACCTTAGCCATAATTACTGTTACGCGACCTACATTAACTGCATCCAGAACTGCGTTCTCACTTTCGGTTACATCACCCATTTCAGTGTAGTATGCTAGAGCCCATGGAGGTATTATGAAGCCCATGCTATTAAATGTGACCATTAGATTCTGAATAACAGCTATGGCTCCAGTATCGTTACCGATAGCTATGAAGCCAGCTATCTTACCTTCAACCCACGACCTACCCTCAATAACTATCATATTTTCAAATACAGTCAATCTATCAATGAACGCCTTCAAGGCACTACTAACATTGTACCAATATATAGGCGTCGCTATAATGAGTACATCACTTTTAAGTACCTCCTCCTGAAGCTTCTTCATGTCGTCATCTATAGGGCATGGATACTTACATGATTTAATATTATCACTAATACAGCCCATACAGTGCTCTATCTTGAGATCATAGAGGTTAACAAGTTTTACTTCAGCACCTTCATTTTTAGCTCCTTCCAATGCCAACATTAATGCTTTATACGTATTACCGTACTTCCTTGGTGAACCATTAATTCCTAACACCTTGATCATCCTAAACCCCTATTAATGAATTAGGGAGGATTAAATAATCTATGAACTTAATAGTTCTGAATCGATTGAAGATAGGTGCTAACTTGGCATCTAGGTATGTGATCATACTAGCTATCGCATCCATGGTATTAATAGCGATTGGTATGTTCTTAATATCTCAAGGTATTCCTTCACAAACGTTAACACCAGCACATGAGGAAGCTGAGGTATGTAGGTTCCTCATAATTTATGATAAGGAATTAAATGAAACAGGTAAGAAGTTACTAGTGAGCATTGCATCAGTAATTTCACGGTACTTGAGTAGGGGTGGTGTTGAGTGTCAAGGGTATAAATTCTTAAGTAAGAATGAAGTCAGTAATTACACCATACCTGTATATCCAGCGTTAATAGTTGAGTCTAGCACTTTACCAGGTGATTTAAGCGAGGCGTTTCTCAGATTATCAAGTAATCACTGGTTATTGAAGCCACCATACCTCTACTACTTAGTACAAAGCGGTGGCGGTGGAGTAAGTATGGAGTATGTATTTAGCTCTAAAGCCTACATAGTTAAGAGCTCCATTAATATCCCTAACTTAGGAATCCATATAGAAAATGTTGAGGAATTAAAGGATGTACTTTCATGGACATCATCAACTAGGGTTATAGAGATTAAGAAAGTTGAATATAATCAATACCCTAATCTTCCATACTATCCATCAATAATTATTAGACCTTTGGAGAATATAAACGTGTCAGAATACTCTCCAATAGTGATTAGCTTAAGTAATAACACGTTCGTATATGAACCATTATGGTACAACACAAATCTTCTCCCATATATATTAAACATCTCTATGGGTAACATAATGCTTGAAGTTCATTCTAAGCCATCATTTAAGGGACCATACGTAGGCAATATGAATGCACCAATAAAGATTATAGTGTTTGAGGACATTAACTGCCCTTATTGTGCTAGACTATTTAATAATACCTTACCAGTGATTTACTCTAAGTATGTAAATAAGGGTTACCTTACGATGATTTTCAATATATTAACAGTTCATGAAGAATCCAGGAAACTCCATGAAGCGCTGACATGCTATTACTTATTGAAGAGAGACGGTAAGGACTACTATGAATTACTACTCAAGCTATATGGATTAGTTATTGAGGGCAAGTCTATATCCATGAATGACTTTGAGATGCTTACCAATGTTAGTAGTATTAAGTTATTTAGTAAGTGTAATACGACGTCAATACTTAATGAATTTAATGAACAAGCTAGAAGGTACGGTATTGCAGGTACGCCGGCTATGCTTATATGGAGTGATAATAAGGATGTAGGAGTACTGATTATAGGGTATGTAGATGTAAAGGTAGTTAATGATGTCATTAAAGCTTTAATACGATGATCTCCTTCACTAAATTAAGCTTTTAACTTATAATTCACGGTTAGACTCGTTGTAAACTACTCCCAACCACCTATAGTTATTCTCTTAACTCTAATGTGTGGTCCTCCATCTGATACAAATATCGTCTGCCCTTTACCGCATCTACCATGACCTATCTTAAAGTCCTTAGCTACAGCATCAACTAATGAGAGTGTTTCGAGGGTATTGCCGGATATGCTCATATTTCTAACAGGTTCGCCTATTTCACCATTAACTACTTCATATGCTTCTTGAATACCTACCTGGAAAGTTCCATCAAGATTTGCTTGACCACCTCTATACGATACCAGGTAGTAACCAAACTTTACGTCCTCAAACAATTCATCGATAGAGTAATCACCTGGTAAGATCACAGTATTTCTCATCCTTATCAATGGTGGTACCTTATATGACTCAGCTCTAGCGTTACCTGTAGGCTCAATGTTAAGTAGTTTAGCATATTCCCTATTAACCATTAACTCTTCAATAACACCTTTTCTTATTAAGTAAACAGGTCTTGTCTCAACACCTTCATCGTCATATTTAAATGTCCCAAAACCACCTGGTATTGTTGGATCGTCGACTATAGTTACCTTCTCGGACGCTATTTTCTTTCCTATTTTATCCATTATTGCTGAACCGGACATAGTTAGATCAGCTTCACTTAAATGGCCAAAGGCTTCATGAGCAAATACACCAACAACTTCAGGTGCTAGTATTGCAGGGTAGTTACCACCACGTGGTGTTCTCGCTCTTAGTTGCATCTTAAGTCGTTTAATTAACTTCTCAGCTATTGCTTCTTGAGGATTCATGTTCCACACAGTATAGCCATCAATACTTCCTAATTCATCTCTGACAGATGCTGCGATTGTGTTCTCGCGACCTGTAACCCATATGTAAATCCATGTATAACATAGCTCTTGCCTTATATCTCGCCCCTCAGAGCTTACGTAGACAGTATCTCCTATGATGTCAGCGTACCTTATGGTTACAGACTTAACATTACTCTCTTTGTAGAGTAAATCATTAAGTCTCAATGAATCTTTAACTTTCACATCAAATCCTACACTTCTAGGATCTACCTTCACTGCAGCTTTAACGTCATCTCTTAATGCCTCAAGAATATAGACATCAGATTTCCCTTCACCCTTTGTAGATAATGCTCTAGCTGCATTAAATGCTTCGTTAGCAGCTGCCTTTATACTCTCCTTGTCCAATTTACTAGTTACCGAGAAACCCCAAAAACCCCTATATAATACACGAACTGCTAGTCCTGAATCAATACCGTAAGTTACATCCTTAACTGAGCCGTCAACTATTGAAAATGAGGATATCAAGTATGACTCAAGTCTAAAATCGGCGAATACAGCACCTTTATCGACTATCTCTTCAGATAATCTTAATAAGAAGTCCCTCAGGACATTAATATCACTCATACAAGCACCGAGCTAACCGTCAAACTAAGTTATTTAAACCTTACTATATAAGATTATGGTCGCACTTAAATGAGGTTTATAAAGCTTCATATAGATCTAGTGTAGGTAGTACCTAAATGCAATCAAATAATGAAGTTATAGTAAGGCTAGTGAACGTCAGTAAAATATACAGGGTTGGTAACATAATTACCTGGGGCTTAAGGAACGTTAACTTGGAGGTAAGGAGAGGGGACTTTTTAGCTGTAATGGGTCCCTCAGGCTCAGGTAAGACAACACTTCTTAATATTATGGGCTTACTTGATAAACCGACAAAAGGTGAGGTATTTATTGATGGCTTACCTACATCAAGGCTTAAGAGTTCAGTAATTGCTAAGATAAGGAATAGAAGGATAGGTTTTGTTTTTCAATTCTTTAACCTAGTTAATAGGTTAACAGTACTTGAAAATATTGAATTACCTTTAGTACCTCGTGGTATACCAAGGAAGGTTAGAGTTAAGTTAGCTGTGGAGGCCCTACTTAAAGTAGGTGGTGATGTTTCTTGGCTTAATAAGAAGCCTTATCAGCTTTCTGGCGGTCAGCAGCAAAGAGTTGCGATAGCCAGAGCAATAGTTACTAAACCGACCTTAATATTAGCTGATGAACCTACAGGTAATCTTGACAGGAAGTCATCTAAACAAGTAGTTAAAACCTTTATTGACCTTAATAGTATGGGTCAGACAATAGTTGTCGTAACTCATGACCCTGAAGTAGCTAATTGCACTAGGAAGATACTGATCATAAGAGATGGAAAGATAATTGGTGCTGAAGAGCCTAACCATGAAAAATGCATAGTAAACACTGTCGCTTAATGATATATATTCATACAAATATTTATGAGTGTATATATCTATTAAATGATGAAGGGTGTAATCGATGAATAAGGGAATACATCTAAGGTATGCAAGCCTAAATACCTTGCTATTGGTTTTCATAATCACCTTAATGGCTCCTTTAGTAATCTTGGCATCCTCAAATATTGTCTTAGTTAATTATGTTGTTTACTCAAGTGTTGGTGAAACCAACGTATATCCTGGAAGTAGTAATGCTAGAATAATCATTGACCTAAGAAATAATGCTAGTACTGATATCAGTAATGTTCAAGCATGCTTTTACCTACCCGATGGTTTTTCCATAAGAGGAGGTACGTCATGCGTCGATGCAACAACATTAAATGGTACTTATAAAAGATCATTCTCACCAGGTGAATTATTTAGAGTTGAGACTAGGTTTAATATCGACAAGAACGTAAAGCCTGGTCGCTATTACTTCGAAGTTCACGTATTCTACACTTTAGAGAGTAACAGGTATGAGGATAAAGTCTACGTACCTGTGGACGTGAGTCCTTATCCTCCCGTTAATGTCTCAGTAATTGATTATTGGTGGGACAGTGAGAGAGTTTTTCCAGGCACTAGAAATGCTGTGTTGAATATATTACTAAAGAATGTAGGTAATGTAAGCATTGAGAGAGGTTTAATTGAGGTGTTAATGCCTGATGATATAACGCCCAGTAAGTTTAGATTATCAATGGGAACTCTAAATACTAATGAGACTGTCACGTTAAGGTTAACAGGAATATATATACCATTAACAGTCACGCCCGGAAATTATGCTATCACGTTAAAGCTAAACGTTACTGCGAGAACGAATGATGAAGTAACGTATACTACATATACAGAGACATCATTCAACGTAACGATATTTAAACCTAGACCATTAAACATTAAAGTAGTTAATGCTTTATGGGTTAATGATGTAGCTTATCGTGAGTCTAGGGGTCTTTCATTAATTTTAACACTACAAAATTTAGACCATTCAGTAATAGAGCACTTAGTTGCTAAACTAATACTACCTGAGAGCATAAGAAGCTTAAGTAATGAATCCTATGTCATATCTACACTTGAAGGAACTCAAGATTTTGGAAGCATATTTACGCTAACGTTTAGGGGGATAAATATCAGCCTTAGGGAAGTAAGGAAAGTGATAAATATGACTTCATACCTCTACATAGTCGCTAACTTCAGAGGTGCAGAGTTCGTAATTAATCAAAGTGTAAACTTTAACGTAACCTTAGTTAGGGAATCTGTATTAGCCTTGGTATCTCAGAGATGGTTATTCAATGGTAGACCTGCAACTGCGTTACCCTCATCGAAAGATGTGACATTAGAACTTACTATATCTAATCTAGGCTTAAATACCATAACAGTAATAAAGCCGGAACTATCATTACCTCAAGGTTTTAAACTAAAATCAGTTGCGGGCTCATGTATTACTGCAGGTGCTGCTCCTGGGCATACATGTACTCTTCAATTTGGCATGGATATAGATAGTAGAGTAAAGCCCGGCATATATGAAGCTAAGATTACAATAAATTACGTAGTAAGTTCAAGTAACGCACTTCTCTACTCTACAGATACCTTAAGTACATATGTAGCTATTGAAGATCCTAGTGAGTATAAACCAAGGCTAGTTTTAGGTAGTGTTTGGTGGGGTACAACAAGACCTACAACAGTATTTTATAATGCCCAAATGGTGCCGCTACACATAGAATTAGTAAACGTAGGTAGGTGGGATGCTAAAAATGTTTACATTAATGTAATACCACTAAGTAAGAATGTTGAAGTTGTTGGAGGGAGAGGCTTATGTGCAACTACCCTACCTTCAGGTTCATCATGTACTTTCATACCCTACGTTAACTTATATAATGTGTCAAGTAATTATGTAGACTTCCTAGTTAAAGCAAATTATAGCGTGACAATGTATGGTTCATTCATGAATTGGTCAGAAAATTATGTAATTAAATTACCAATAAAGACTTATGCTGCATTACTTAGATTTAAAGGTATTGAGATTAGGGATTGGGGCTGGCTAAATAATGAACCCGTATTTCCTGGAACTCAAAATGCAACATACGTCGTAGTTATATCAAATCATTACCCATACAATATAGAGTCCATTGATGCTACTCTATACTTACCTAAAGGATTCTTTAGTAAGTACGGTAATGTAGTAAGAAGTTATGTTCCTGGCCCTGTAAGCAGTAATCAGGAAGTTTCATTGCAATTTATCGTGAGTGTTGATGAGAGTGTAAAACCTGGAAGGTACTTAGCTAAACTTGAACTAACTTACGTGATTGATGTTGGAGGCTCGTCGATGGTTAAAACAGATAGTTTGATAGTACCCATAATAATTAATAAGATAGAACATGGTGTAGAGTATGTAACTTCAGGTTGGTACGGTACTGTAGCTGAACCAATGACTTATGGTAATTTATTTTACGTTGTATTCCGTAATGTTGACTTTCCAGAGATTAAAGGTGTTATAGCAGAACTTAAGCTACCTAATGGAATAGTTTCATCATTAACTAATGAGTCAATAGTTAATATGACTCCATCAATAGTGACTACGCAAATACCTTACTTAACTCAGGGAATAGGTAGAGGTGTTACTAGTAGCCAACTTGAACTTATACTAAAGGCTGTAGGAGGAATGGCAAGACAGCAAGCACAAAGTATAGAACCATATACTTCTCCCACATACACTAGGGGCGACCTACTAGTATTCACAGCGAAGCTTAACATACTAAACCTATCACCCGGAGTATATTATGCTAAAGTAACATTGTCATTCTTAGATCATTGGGGCACTCTGAGGAAGTATGAAGTCCGTATACCTATAACAGTATTAGGAGGCACTAAGGTAATAAGGATGTGGGTTAATAACGACTTAAAGTTTACTCATAGACGCGGACTATTAAATGTAAGTATAATGAATATTGGTTCATCACCCATATATAATGTGTACATATTCATATACTCAAAAGTGCCTTATTTGGTAGTCTCGGATCCATTAAAATACTTTAATATATTACCACCAAATAAGGTCGTTAACATAATAGTACCCGTATACTTCAATCCATTATCGATGCAGGCAGGTATACCTATAACGTATGGTAGTGCATTATTTGTTTCGTCGATAATGTACACTGACGTTAATGGTTTCAGGCATAGCTTCAATACAACATTGGCCGTAGTTGTTGAGCCATACATAGAGATTGAGTTAAGTGATGTCAAAGCTACTTACGAGACTGGCACACTTAGGGTGTCAGGTACTTTGACTAACCTAGGTAATGTTAAGGCTGAGAGAGTTGAAGTCATAGCTATGTATTCAGGTATTAATAGTTCAGCGAGCTTTGTAGGTGACATTGATCCCTCATCACAGGCATCATTTAGTATAATCTTAAGTAACGTACCACCAAGTGATAGAGTTAAGCTCATTGTAAAGTACAGAAATCCCTATAACGAATTATATGAGATAAGCAAAGAGTATCCGGTAACAATATTAAAACCCACTACGACAACCTCAATAATCCCGGGGTTCCTCGGCATAACAGACGTGACTACTAGAATAATAATTATAGCTTTAGTAAGTGTATTCTTAGCTATTGTAGCATTAGCTATTAGGTCTTACCTTAAGAGGCACAGTGAAGTTGCTCAACTTGAAGGTATTGAGGGGAGTTAACATGATTTTAAGTGATGTAGTTAGATATGCATTTAAGGCCATGACTGAACGTAAATTTAGAGCTTTATTAACTATAATTGGTATAGCTATAGGGCCTTTAGCATTAGTTATGATGACTAGTGTAGTGAGAGGTTATTCTTCATATGTAGAGCAGCAACTTCTCAGCTTAGGTCAGAACACTGTCATAGTTATGTCTACAGCTGAGTATACGTTAACCCGTAATGACTTAGACTTTATCAAATCATTAGATGAGGTATCAGACGCATCACCATTTTATCTCACTTCAGCCTACATATCAACACCTGAAGGTAGAAAGCAAATTTTCGTATATGCCATAGACATGGATATACTTCTCAAAACCGTTGGTGGGTTGAAACTACTCAAGGGTGAGTATCCATCACCTACAGAGCCTCTCTACGCAGTCATAGGATATAAGGTAGCTTATTCCGAGAAGACAGGTAGGAAGATGTATGATGTTGGAGATACCATAACTATACTCATACCTGAAGTCGAAGCTGGTGGTATAACTAAGTTAAAAAGAGCTATTGTAAGAGTTAAAGGGGTATTTGCAGAGTATGGAGGTGCCATGTTCATATCACCTGATACAGGTATATTCCTACCCTACTCAGCTGGTAGGAAAGTATTGAAATTAAATAAATGGACTGGTATCTTAGCGATAGCTAAAGCTCCTGAATTAGTAACTAAGATAGTTAAGGAGCTTCGTGACATATACGGAGGACGTGTTGACATAATAGCCTTTCAGGAAATAGCTAGGATTGTAGGCTCCGTTACAGCCGCTATGGACTTCATAACATTCTCCACATCACTTTCAGCATTCGCTGTAGCTGTAGCTGGTACAGCGTCAACCATGATAACTTCAGTTATTGAAAGAACGAGGGAGATAGGTGTTCTTAAAGCACTAGGATTTACGGATGGGCAAGTAATGATGTTGATATTGGCGGAATCAATAATTATGTCACTCATAGGTGCATCAGTAGGTATATCATTAGGCATAGTTGGAGCTCATGCATTAGCGAGTAGAGGGTTAACGATAAGAGGTATAAGGACTATAATTATTAAAGCACCACCGCAAATAACGCCTGAGTTAATAGGTATGACCGTAATCATAACACTCGTTGTAGGTATTTTAGGTGGGTTATTCCCAGCTTATAGGGCAGCTAGGATACCACCAGTTGTAGCGTTAAGGTATGAGTAATTATGGTGCTTTCTTAACTTCCTTACTTGTCTTAAGTTTAGGTCTATGTAAAGCGTAAATTGCGAATATTATTGCTAGTAAGATATATAAAATTATATTGTCTCTATTATTTTCACTATTTTCCGTGTTTGTTATAGCTATATTAGAGGATGCGTGAGTGAATATGTGTGTAATTTGAAGCATTAGTGCTGTAAAGAGTATTAGTAGAACTACGTGAATAATGAGTAATTTACTTAACATTACACTCCCATCTCTATGCCAGGTATTCTTAGCTTGTACTCTAGCCACTTAAAGAATATTGTTGCTGCGGTAGTCATTACTAGGTATATTGCAGCTAGCGTTAAGAATATCTCTATCGGTCTGAAATATATGGAGTTGAAGTGCTTACCGACAGCAAACATCTCTTGGACACCTACTACGAAGGCGAGTGATGAGTACTTGATCATATATATGATCTCATTAGATATCCCCGGTAATGCCCTCCTAATGGCTTGTGGTAATATTATGTACATTACCTCTTGGAACTTAGTCATACCTATAGCTTTAGCAGCTAGTGACTGACCTATATCTATAGACCTTATTGCACCCCTAACATACTCTGACTGGTATGAACCACTACATAGTATGAACCCTAACACAGCTGCCCAGAAAGGCGTTAAGTATATGTGGAGATCAGCTAAGCCGAAGAATAGTAATAATAATGTAACCAATAGTGGGAACCCCCTAAATGTAACTACTACTGCTGTAGCTATTAATGACGCTATTCTACCACCATAAACTCTTAATGTACCTAGTAAGATTCCTAATGCTACACTTGCTGGTGCAGCTATAGCTAACATTTCAAGAGTCGTTAATACACCCTTAAAAAGCGCTGGCAGGAACTCTTCCCAAAATGTCATTTCCTTTCACCGTAGAGTCTACCGACTTTCTCAAAGAACTTCTTAGTTACTTCATGCCTAGGATTAAATACTACCTCCTTTGGAGGACCTCTCTCTATGATTCTACCATCATACATGAACATTAATTCATCAGCAACCTCGAGAGCGAAACCTATCTCATGAGTAACTACTAAGCTTGTTACACCCTTCTTAGCCAGTTCCTTCATTACTTGCAGAACTTCACCAACTAATTGAGGATCTAGAGCTGATGTAGGTTCATCGTATAGGATTATTACGGGATCCATAGCTAGGGCTCTAGCTATGGCGACTCTCTGCTTCTGACCACCACTTAATTGTGCTGGGTACTTATACCATAGATCTTCAGTTATATGTACTGCTAGTAATGCCTCCTTAGCTCTCCTAAAAGCTTCATCCTTAGGTAGCTTCTTAACTTTAGTCAGCCCTATCATAACGTTATCTATGACCTTTAAGTGATGGAATAAGTTAAACTCCTGGAACACGAACCCTATTCTCTGTCTTATCTTATTTATGTTGACTCCGGGTCTTGTTATCTCTACATCCTCAAGCCATATACGTCCCTTATCAGGCTTTGTTAATAGGTTTATGCACCTAAGTAATGTGCTCTTACCAACACCACTTGGTCCCGCAATAACTTTAGTTTCGCCTCTCCTAATCTCAAAGCTAACACCTTTCAGAACCTTCAACTTACCATAACTCTTATGTAGGTCCTCAACTCTTAAGACTACATCCTTACCCATATTACATCCCCCCACTCTTAATTAGACCGGGAATCTGTACCTTCTCATAAATCATGTTAAACAATTTAGTGCCACCGTAAGTGTATATTATAAACATTATACCAGCAAATATGTATGGAATTAATGCTTCACCTGTCGCAATTACCACATAACGTGTTCTATTTAATGTCTCAAGAACTCCTAATATGAAACATATGGCTGAGTCCTTAAGTAATATAGCATACTCATTGGTCCAACCAGGTATTGCTATCCTTAACGCTTGAGGTAATATTATATGTATTATCGCTTGTGCTTTCGTCATACCTATAGCTCTTGCAGCTAACATCTGTCCCTCTTCTATAGATTCAATAGCACCACGAAATATCTGAGATTGGTAAGCACCACTTCTAAGCCCTAGAACAATTATACTAGTAAGTAGTGCAGACAGCTTTACTCCAAAAACTAATGGAAAGACACCCCAGTAAAATAGGAATAATTGAACTATCAATGGTACACCTCTAAAGAACCATACATATATATCAAGTAATGTCTTGATTATCCTACCACCATATACTTGCCCTATAGCTATGGGTACCCCTATAAGGAATCCCAATCCTAGACCGCCAAAAGTAAGTGAGAATGTCCACAAAGCACCTTCAAGTATGTACGGTACGTAATTTATGAACTCTGGCGATATTATTGGCATGTTCCATCACTCCTGACATCCCTTACACAGCAATTCTAGTCTGGTCAATATTTAAATTTATTTTAACGAAAATATGTAAATTATTTTTATTTAATAATGATTAGATTTATGACAAAAACTAAAGTTGAGCTTACTTTAAGCCCCACTTCTCTAGTAGTTTATCCCAGAGTGGGCTATGCATTAACTCACTTAATGCTTCATTAATCTTATCTCTTAACCACTTATCCTCACACCTGAATGCAATGCCGTAAGTCTCCGGAGCACCTAATGTTGTTAATACCTTAACTTTCTTAGCTACATCTGGATGCTTCTTTAGGTAGGGCTCTAGGAATGCTGAGTCAGTAATTACTGCGACAGCTCTACCGTCTAGTAGTGCCTCTAGTGCCTCAACATAGGAGTTTAATCCTAACTTCTTGAAGTTATATCCCTGCTTAAGTAGTCTCTCAGCCCACTCATCAGCTGTTGATCCTAACTGTACAGCTATATACTCACCTGAGTTAAGTATCTCATCTACACTTCTTGTCTCGTCAGCCCTAACAACTAATTCATGAATGTATGAGTAGTATGGTATCGAGAAGCATATCTTCTTCATTCTCTCAGCGTTTATGGTCATGCCTGACGCAATAATGTCTAAGTCTCCATTAACTAGAGCAGTAACTATTGTTGCCCAATCCCAGGGCTTAAATATGACTTTCCATCCATACTTCTTAGCGATCCACTTGATTACATCGATATCGAAGCCTACTGCTGTACCGTTAGGTAATACGTAGGTGAAAGGTGGATAAGCGGCATCAAATCCATGAACAATAACTACCTCCTTACCAGGTGGTGGAGGTTCTGTAAACTTACCTTTAGGATACGCACATATCTCCTCAGGTTTAGGTATCTTTGGTACAGGTTTAGCAGCCCATCCTACAACGCCACCAATTATTAAGCCTATTATGAGGCCAACGATTAAGTATAGAACAAGTCTCTGCAAAATGACACCCAAATAAGATATTATACAGGGCTTTTAAAATATAATGCACTGCATAGACAGTTTTTAATGTTTAACTTAGTAAACTTATTCAATTATTTATTTAAGGATAGCTTCTTGACTGAAACTTTAGCTAGAGTTAAATACTTTCCTTTAACCAATTAGAGAAGGCTTAAATCACTTTTACATAGTGGATAGAACTATTTACTTCAGTGAACTCTTATTAAAACTTCCGCTATATATTTTAATCAAGTTAATTCAGCCAAGGCTGACCTCCTCATAGTCATAACTCAGTACCGCCTGGGATCATCACCACAATTACTATTAATTGATGTTTTAAGTACTTTCATGCTGTCGCGATAAATCTTTGAGAGTATTATTGTGTTCCCTGGTTAATTGAGCTCTTACTGTCCTAAACCATGGCATATGTATGGGAGTAAGTGCTAATAGTACTATAAGTCCTTGAAAGAACCAATAAAAAGGCGCTAATAAAACTACCTTGCTTCTTATCTTAAGATCAAGTATGAGGTATAGTGGCGCTATTACTACAAGAAAGAATGAGAGAAGTGCTAGTACAAATATGAAGGGATGTATTGACGTAAATAACGATATAATTATCAATGTGAGTGAAATAGTTGTTGAGACTAAAGCTAATGGCTCACTATAGATTAGTATAAGCTTTAAAACATCAATTAATCGAAGCTTCCTCAAATACTTTAGTAATACATCTATTAAGCATTCAAAGTACCCTCTATACCACCTAATTCTCTGTTTGATTAATGACTTGAGAGATTGCGGTGCACCCTCATATATAGTTACATTTAAAAGCTTAACTTTACCTCCTAGGAGCGCTAAATATATCGTCAGGTATGAATCTTCAGTTAGCTTATCAGGAAACCCGCCTATCCTCATTAGAAAGTTTGACGAGATAGCTAATCCTTCACCACTAAGTAAGGGATAGCCAATGGCTTTAAAAAGTCCTGGGAGCGCCACATTATACCATAGTAAAGTATCTAGAAGGGATAACTTACCAATAATGTTCTTACCAACTCTATATACTTTAACGCCGATTACGTCAATACCCTCCTTAATTAGTCTAGCAACTTTGCGTAAATGTTGTTTATCTAGTACTACATCACCTGCATCGTATACTACAACTACCTCACAATTTTTAGGAATTAATTTTAAGGCCTTATTTAGTGCATAGGCCTTACTACTCCTTGGGCCATCATTAATAATTATATGAGGCCTTATCCTATGTCTTATAAGGAATTGCTTTACTGCATTAACATACTTAAATGTTATCTTGTCGTCATGCTCTAAGACAATAAATACTTCAATTTTATCTTTAGGATAATCCTGCCTAATGATACTTTTTATGGTGAGTAATATATCGTGGAAAGTTTCATGATAAAATGGTAATAAGATGGCAATAGTAGGTAAATTGTTAGTACTATCATTAATAATATCAACCCATACTTTATTACTTAAGCGTTTTATTATGCTGAATATGGATATTGATCCATAAATTAATGGCAGTATAAGTAAGTATGCGGAAATAATGCTTAATACTACGTACATGTCATCACCTTAAATACGTCGAACATGTACCCTACCTAGTCATCTAATACGACTATTACTATGGAATATATAACTATGTCAACTACAACATTAAGGAGACCCTATAGTTTAGGTAATAATGGAGTACTAAGTAGTGAGATTATGAAGGAGACATACGATTACTTAAAGTATACATCATTAAGTAAAAAACATTTAAAGTATCTCTTTAGGCTCAACTCTTAGATCCTGCTATTTCCTCTATCCTCCTCCTTGGTAAGGTTAATGCGGGCTTCTCTGGAATTAATCCTTGTGGTCTGAATAGCATTATGAGTACTATTGCTAAGCCTACTAGTAGGTACTCAAGCCATGTAGGACTTATGGGTATTATAGCTGATAGTACGCCCTTGTATGAATAGATTAGCGTTCTAATTGTTGAGAATACTAATACACCAACTAATACACCAACGTTATTACCTGTGCCACCCAACATCATGTAAGCCCATGGCCAGAAGGTCCATACCAATCTATTGTAAGTTATTGCCTTCATACTACCCACATAGAATGCCCATAAGGCACCACCAATGGCAGCTAATGCGGAGCCTGTAATTAATGCCTGAGCCCTTAGTCTTGGTATATCCTTACCATAGACCTGAGCCGCCAACTCAGAGTCTCTCATGGCTTTAAGCACTCTACCGAATGGCGATTTGCCTAATCTCTCAACATACAAGAATATTAGTATAGCAATACCTAATATAATGAATGTAGCACTAACGAATCTAACTGTTCCCGTACCTATCCATCTAAATGGGTCAGGAACCATAACACCCTCAGTAGCTCCTACAAGTGGTTCGTAATTCCAGGCAATAATCTGTAAAGCATCCCCGAATGCTAATAATGTTATACCTAGATAGGCTTCTCTCAGCCTTATTGCTGGATAAGCTGTTATGTATCCAATGAAGGCTCCGAGTCCCGCAGCCACTACAAGAGTAAATATAAGCATCGCTATTGATAATAATGGATTAGCTGCTAATACTGTATTGATTTGATATACTAATTTGTAATTGTATAAGTGATAAGCGTATTCAGCACCCCAAGGTTGCCCCATCATTGCAGCTAGAACCCTACCTGGTATAGCTCCTGCTACAATAGCACCCATAAGTACTGCTAATACTCTACCGAACTGTGGTATTCCAGCATAACCTACCTCAAGATTCAGGCTTAGTGTCACTATGAGTCCAACGGCGAAATTTATGAGGATATTAAGTACAAGAGGCGGTATTTCGAACATCATTTACCACCTCCTGAGGAGCTCTTTATGCGAGTAATTAATGCAGCCCTAACCCTCTCCCAGTTGATTCCTCCAAGACCTCTTGGATAAATCAGGAGTGTTGCAGCCATTATCAATAATGGTATCATCGGCCTATAAGCAAGTACCCAGCCACCAAGAGAAAGCGATAGTGAGTAAATACCTAGGTATTCGCTCAAACCTATCAATAATCCTCCAAGTAAGCTTCCAAATATACTGTATAGACCTCCAACAATTGCGCCACAGAAGAATGTTACTATTAATGTCATTCCTATAGCTGGGTATCCGCTAACGACTAAGGAGAGAAGACCCCCTGCAAGTCCTGCTAGCATACCTCCTAAGAACCATGCTGTTAGATATATTAGGTCTGGATTTATGCCTAAGATGCTCGCTAAGTTGGGATTTTCTATAGCAGCCCTCATAGCTATTCCAAATTTTGTCTTTGTTAGAAATAAGTGTAGTAATATTGTTACAAGTATCATCACTAATGGGGCTATTACTCCTATTGCTTTAATTGTTGTCTCACCAATCTTAGCTATGGTTATATCTTTAAGTTCCAAGACGAAATATCGTGCCGTAGGTATTTTTAACCCTGTTGATAAATAGTCGGCAAATACATTAAGAAACGCAAAGAATATTAAGTCAACCCCTAACGTAGACATCATTAAAGTAACCATAGAAGCTCCAGCTTTGAGTAGCCTTCTATTAACACCTAAGTATACTATAACGCCTAACATTCCAGAAAATAATGCAGCTAAAGCTATATAATTGTAAGGACTACCACCAAATATTGAATAGAGAGCAAAGACCACATAGAAACCCCAAGCAACCATTGATGCATGAGCGAAGTTAAACGTCCTTGTAGCCATATATATTATTGTTATGCCAGCAGCACCTATAGCTATACCGCTTGAATAAGCAAGTGCCTTTAATAAAAGCTCCAGCATTCTCTCACCTGGTTAACCCAGAAGATTATTCTGTAAGGAATAAAACTTTTAATTAAGCTTAACCACAATATCAGGATTGTTATCTAAAAACAGTATATGTTTGCTTCCTATCATGTATAGAGAACTACGTAAAATTATATCAAAAAGTTTTAAAAAATTTATAGTGTGTTAAAGTGTATAAAATATCATCATATATTATAAGATTTAAAAAGTTTGACCTATATTTTCTTTGGTGGTAAAATGTCTGCATCCTTGGCTCCTAAAACAGCTTATGCACTCATGATAATACTTCTAATAATAGGTATTGCTGTGGGTTACGGTATAGGCACGTTGACTGCACCAGGAAAGGTTGTAACTACAACTGTTACCTCGACAGCAACTGTTACAACAACCGCTGCACCAGGTGCAGCAGTAACCGTTACGAAGACCTTAACTCGAACAGTTACGACAACAGTTACTGCGGCTGCACCTGGTGCAGCACCGGGTCTTAAAGGTGATGTACTAATAGGTGCTTTATTACCTTTAACAGGTGTTCTCTCATCTTATGGTGAGAACGATAAGGTAGTTCTAGAAATGGCTACTAAGGAAATTAATGAGTGGCTGGCTGCTAGGGGTGAGCCTTGGAGAATAAAGTTAGTTATTGAGGATACGGCAACCGATCCTAAGACAGCATTAGATAAGATTCAAGCACTTCACGGTAGGGGTGTTAAGATATTTATAGGTCCTATGTCAAGTGCTGAAGTAAGTGAGATTAAGAGTTATGCTGATGCTAATAAGTTATTAGTCATATCTCAGTCATCAACTTCACCAGCACTAGCCATACCAGGCGACTTCATACTCAGGTTCTGTCCGACCGATGTTGCTCAAGGACCTGCAATCGCTAAGGTTATGTGGGAGAGAGGCATAAGGTGGGTTGTTCCGATATGGAGAGGTGATACATGGGGTGATGGTTTAAAGGAATTCACCGTTAAGGCTTTCGAGGAGATATGTAAGGCTAGCGGTGAAAAGTGCGGAGTTGTCCCAGGAATAAGATATGACCCAGCAGCTAAGGAATTCTCTGCCGAAATGGCTAAACTAGCAAGTATCGTAAAGGATTTAGCTGATAAATATGGCAAAGATAAAGTAGGTGTACTGGCAATTAGCTTCGAGGAGATAGCAGCTATATTTGCAGCAGCTAAGGCTCACCCAATACTTAGTGAGGTTAAGTGGCAGGGATCTGATGGTACAGCAGGCATCGCTATATTAACTAAGGATCCTGAATTAGCCGAGTTCGCTATTAAGGTTAAGTTCCTAAACACCATAGCAGCCCCAGGCAAATCACCATTCACCGAGAAAGTAAGGAAATGGGTACTTGAAAAATTAGGTAGAGAACCCGAGGCTTACGCGTATTTCGCATACGATGCGCTCTGGGTCATCACTTTAGCTCTTGAGGCTGTCGATAAGTACGACCCTGAAGCCGTTAAGAACGTCATACCAAGCATACTAGAGCGCTACCTAGGTGCTTCAGGCCACTTCTCATTAGATGAGAACGGTGATAGAGCAACAGGTGATTATAACCTACTCATAGTTAGGAAGGTTGAAGGCAAGTACGTATGGGATGTAGCAGGAACTTACAGAGCTGCTACAGGAAAGGTTGAATGGGCTTCTTGGTGGACTGGAGGGTAAGATTTTTTATTTAATTAAAACCAATTCATTTAACTCACTTTATTAAATGTCACCTAAGCTGAGGTGAGGGTATGGCTCTAAGTAATGAATATATATTAGAAACTAGGAATCTCACGAAGAGATTTGGCGGTCTAGTTGCTGTGAATAATGTTAATATAAAAGTTAGAAGGAATTCATTAACTCTACTAATAGGTCCTAATGGTGCTGGTAAGTCAACTTTCATCAATGTATGTACGGGGGTTCTAAAACCTGATGGTGGTAAAGTATTCTTTGATGGTAAGGACATAACCGGATGGCCTCCTCATAGAGTGTATAGAGCAGGATTTGTTAGGACATTTCAGATACCTCAACCCTTCCTATCATTAACGGTCTTGGAGAACGTATTAGTAGCTTTGGGTAGTCGTGGTGAAAATCCTGTATTCGCACCTATAAAGAAGCTATGGGTTAAGGAGGAGGAAGAGAAGATTAAGAGAGCTTTTGAAATTTTGAAGAGGGTTGGGTTAGATAAGTATTGGGATTGGCAAGCATATAGGTTAGGTGGCGGTCAGTTAAAGATGCTTGAGGTAGCTAGGGCATTAGCTACAGGTGCTAAACTCATAGCTCTTGATGAACCGATAGGTGGTACCGACCCGGCCTACGCAACTGAGATATTTAAGTACATTAGAGGTTTAAAGGATGAATGGAATGTAACATTCTTAGTAGTTGAGCATAGAATTGATATCGCATTACCATTCGCTGATTATGTATACGTTATGGATAGAGGTAAAGTTATTTCTGAGGGACCACCTAAAGTAGTAGAGAATGATCCTAAAGTAATTGAGATATACATAGGTAAGTAGGTGGATAATATGGTAATGCTTCAAACTGTAAATTTGTACTCAGGCTATGGTAAGTTAAGAGTACTTTTCGATATAAACTTTAGGGCTAAGGAGAAGGAAATAACTGTTGTTGTGGGTCCTAATGGTGCTGGTAAGACAACATTACTGAACAGCATCTGTGGAATAGCAACAATTCACAGCGGTAAGGTAGTATTTGAGGGTAAGGAGATAACTAAGCTACCAGCTCATAAAGTAGCTAAGCTAGGTATTGCGTACTTACCGCAGCTAGGTAATGTATTTGCTGACTTGACTGTCGAGGAGAACTTAAAGATTGCTGGGTACCTCCTTGATAAGAGGGAAGTTAAGGATAGGATGGATGAAGTCTTGGATCTATTTCCAAAGCTTAGGGAGTTCCTTAAGAGGAAGGCAGGCACATTAAGCGGCGGTGAGAGACGTATGTTAGCTATAGCGATGGCACTCATGAGGAGACCTAAGATATTACTTCTCGATGAAATGACCACAGATTTAGCACCCATACTAGTTAAGAAGGTATTAGAGAAGGTTGTTGAATTAAGGGATAGGATGGGTTTAACGATAATACTTGTTGAGCAGCATGCTAAGAGAGCTTTAGAGATAGGCGACTGGGCTTATCTACTGGTTAGCGGCACAATAAGGTTTGAAGGAAAACCTGATGACTTAATGGAGCATCCACAGTTCGCTAAATTATATTTAGGAATAGCTAAGTAGAAATTATTTTTCACTCTCACTCAATGATAAGCCCTCCTACCTCTCGATCACTTAATATGCTAGTTATCTTGACTTTAACTAAATCACCTATCCTGAATCTCACTTTTTTACTATACTTAACTTTCACTACAGGACCGTGCGGTAATGGATAAAGTATTAAGTTATCATCTTCGATACCAGCAACAAGAGCTTTGATAGTTCTACCTAGGAAGCTCTTCTTAAGTTCCTCATTCAACTTTCTCACAGTAAAGTATAATTTCTTTGAAGTTTTAGACTTAATAGCGGGAGGCGGGTGTGCATACCCCTCAAATGCGGTGTATTTTAGCGGTGTAAACCTATATAAAGTAAATTTCTCAACACCTAGTTCAGCCAATTCCTTTATAACATTGATGGTGTTCTTAATTACCCTCTTATTCTCGCACGGTAAACCGTGAATTAGATATATGTAAGGTCTTAACCCAGCCTTAGTAAGAAGTCTTACAGCACTCACAACCTCAGATATGGTAGAAGGTCTTCCTAGAGCTACGTGAAATTCTTCATCACCTGTCTCAAGACCTATATTCACGGGTGTGCCTCTTAGGTACTTACCCAAGATATTAGCGACTTCCTCATTAACTAAGTTGGGTTTTATGTTTTCAATCATTATATAAGCTTCACCCCTAGATATTTCATCTATTGATGTAAGTTTACTAAGGAGTGACTCTAATGCTTCAACATTAGGTGGAGGATTTCTTGGATCAGTTAGTGGTTTAGGCTTAACTAACCAATCCCTACCATAGTCAAGGAAATCCGGGGCGCTAAGAACTATTCTCCTTACACCTAACCTTACGAGTTCCTTAACTTCGTTAATGATTTGGTCTAAAGGTCTTGATCTTGCAGGTCCGAAAAGGGAGGGTACAGAGCAGTAACCGCATCCTGGCGGAATACCTAGAGGGCATTTAAACCTAGCTTCAAGGGATCCATTACGACATAGATTACATTGTATACATTTTTTACCATTAGCTAGAGGTATTGTTGGTCTATAGAAATTACTACAGCCACGAACAACTTCAACGTATACTCTAGCCACACGCCATAACGGATAATTCATTACAGCCTTAACCGAAGGTTTGAAGTACCATAAAGGTGGTGAATTAGCGTAGGGAGGTCCTGGATTCCTTATAATGCCTCTCCTACCCCTATAAATCAAGTTAGGGACTTCAGATACATCGATATCTCCTCTTAAGAACTTCATAAGCTGTGGAATACTCAGTTCTCCTTCTCCCCAAATGACGTAATCAACTCCATTCCTGATAAGATACTCATACTCAACAAATACGGGACCACCAACAATTATGGGTCTACCACTACACTTACGTGCTACATTAATTATTGACTCCTTATCAGTGCTCATACCCGAAATGAATACTGCATCATAGTCCCTTACCGATGTTTTACCTTCTAAGATGTCTTCACACATTAATAAGTCAGCTCTGTCACCTAATGATTCGATTATACCTACAACAAGTCTAGGACCGACACCAATAGCGTCTAGGGTAGCTAATCTCTTACCCTTACTACCTCTACCTAGGCAATCTATGACAGCTACCTTCACACTGGGAAAGTTACTTCTAAGCTTATATATTATTAATCATAGAGAAATTCAGTATAATTCATTACTCACTTAGTAATGCGGGCCTTTCATCATTAATCAGACGCCGGTTCGCAACAGCATCCAGTATTTTAAGTTAAAATCAAGGAATTTAATCATTTTTCACCTTCTCCCCTCCTTATGATGTAGCAGTAGTACCAGTCTAAACATTCATAATCGGGATTTTTCATTCTAGCTTCGATTTCATTTATATTTTCAGGTAGTTTTGCTAAGGCCTTATCACCTGGTTTCCAATTAGCTGGTATTAGTACCTTATATTGTAGGGAGTATTTAAGGGCATCAATAACTCTCAATAATTCATCTATGCTCCTACCTATCTCATTGGGGTAATACGATATGTACCTTATTATTCCTTTATTGTCGATTATAAATGTAGCTCTTATGGTACCTAGTTCACGCTCTTTAGGATGATACATATTAAACATAGTTGATATTCTCATATTATAATCTGCTATGACAGGAAATGGTATATCAATTCCGAAACTCTTCTTTATCGATCTAATCCATGCTAATTGACTTTCAAGAGTACCTACTGTGAGTCCTAGCAGGAATATGCCTCTCTTCTTAAACTCATTATAATTTTGCGCAAATGCTATGAACTCCGAGGTACATACTGGAGTAAATGGTGCTGGGTGACTGAAAAGTAATACCCAAAAACCTTGCCTTAGTATATCATAAAACCTTATAACACCCTTAGTTGTTTGAGCTTCAAAATCAGGAACCCTTTCACCAAGTTTAGGCAAGAACTCAGCTTCACCCACTGATTACACCATCATATTTAAAATCATTAAGTCTTATAAAAATAATGGATTCTCTAATTTAGCGAGTTTAAATACCTTACATGCTTGGGAGTAACTCCTTTAAACTCTTTGCTAACCTCTTGACCCCCTCAATAATTCTTTCCTCAGATTCATGGGCAATACTGAGTCTTAACGTATCACTCCCTTTCCCTTTAATGAAGAATACATAACCAGGTATGAAACCTACACCATTCTTCAAAGCTAAATCAAAGAGTTTCCTTGAATTTATACCCTTAATCTTGATCATCACGTAAAACCCTAACGCATCCTCATTCCATGATGCATACTCACGTAGATAATCATTTAATGAATCTTTCAATGCCTTAAGTCTAGAGGTATACACTTTATTCAGTAATTTCCTACGCTTAAGTACTATGTTGTTTTTCAGCAACTCATATACTATATACATCGTTACGTTACTTAATGTAAGTGTTAGCGAATTAGTGGATGCGAAATAATCTATAAGCTCCTTAGGTACTAAAGCATATGCTATCCTAAGACCAGGTGCTAGTATCTTACTAAGTGAGGATAGATAAATACATGGCAAATTACGCCTAACGCACATGTTTACTAATGGTTCAAAGTTTACCTCAAATATCACTCTATATATGTCATCCTCAACTATAATTGCATCATGAGAACTCATAACATCAATAATTTCCCTCCTAATATTATCATCATAGGTCGTGCCAGTAGGGTTTTGAGATGTAGGAATTGTATAGAATAGCTTAGGCTTAACTGGTAGCTCTGATATACGACTTAGTTTTAAAGATTTGAAATTCTTAGTTTCATCTAATGGTATAACGTCCAAATATTTAACGTAGAATCTTAATGTAGCTACAGCATCAGTAAATGTTGGTTCTTCAACCAGTACACAGTCCTCATCATTTAGTAGGGTCCTACCTATTAAGTCTAATAATTGGAAGGAACCTGAGCCTATGATTACGTCATAGTTAGGATCTATATTAACGCCTATCGATTTAAGGAAGTTCTTTATCTCATTCCTTAACCTGTTAATACCAAGAGCTGGTGGATACTCGAAAACATAGAACTTATACTCCTCAATACTCTTGTTGAATGCGTTAATGAGATCATCTATAGGAAATAAATCGTAACTTGGTGAACCTGTAGCTAAGTTTATTATGTCTTTATACTTGCGATACTTAGCTACTTCGCTTAAGTACTTAACTAGCTCAGAATATCCGACCCTCTCCTTAACCTTGGAGGAAACATATTTATGTAATTCTTTAGGGCTGAATTTATTGTTAACCGTGAAAACCACCTAAGCAATATATTGATTAAAAATCTTTTATTCTTAGCAGATGCTTGCATTTTGAGTTAAAGTATTGAAGAATAAAATTAACTAGAGTATATCTTAAGTTAAGTCCCTATGAGTTTATACTCATAATACTCATTATGTGTCTAAATAATTACATGAATAATGCGTTATCATATGTATGCATCTTTATATATCTAATGGTAAGGAAAAATTATGATAAGGTATAAGCACATTATGGTTACATAGTAATTTACAATGACACTTTAAGTACTCTGTTACGGAAATGGCTAATAATAACTGCCTTAGTAATAATCATTAAAGTTGAATTAGATATGGAAAGTAAGATTAAATTCTGGTCTGGCAGCTTTCATACCATATCGAATAGTCAATTATGATACTCCTACTAACTTCCTCGAGGAGTTTCCAATCATTAAAGCTTAGCCTCTAACCTACTGAACCAACGTTATCGATTACTTGCTCTGGTTTCTTAGCACCTGGTATAGGTGTTACTTGAGGACTAGACATTATTAACTAGTTCAGAGCTATTTGAGCGGGTGTTTCCCCTACTTCTTACTAAGGTCCTTAAGTACCTCAACTATCTTCCAGATCCTAGTAAAGTTACTTGGATGAAATAACGGGTCTGAAGCTATAACATCTTGAAATTGCGGTAAATTACCTGGTGTGTACTTACCTGTTAGAGCTCCCTTAGCTAGTGGACTCCAAGCCATAACTTATATACCGTACTTCTCAGCATAAGGTATTAACTCCTTCTCAGCCCATCTCTTAAGTAAGTTATACCTAATCTGAATCACAACTATATCCTCTCTGGCTAAGCAATTCCTAAATGACTCGACAAGTTCGACAGGGGTATCAAAGAAATTTATGCCTAAATCTAACGCCTTAAAAACTATAGCAGTACTATAGTCAGTAACGCCCCAATCCTCCTAAACTGCCAAACACCTAATCCAATCCTTGCTTGAAACCTTAACATCTGTTTTACTCAATTTAACGTATTCCAAGATATCACCAAAATAAATAACATGGTAAAGGGTATTTGATCCAATATCTAACTTAATCTCAAATACTGCATGATCAGAGCTCGAGTCCTTAATCATCAATCATCTACGGCGAACCTCATCATCCATACATAACTCCACATTTCAGTATTTATCTACTTACGTACTTACAAAGAAAGTTCATCCTATAGAGATGTTTCTTAAAATTCCATAAACTAATTATTCTGAAATAACCATTGATAAGAAGTTTAAAATAATCAATGTTAATTAGATATAATTAAAGAAAAGTGAATGAAGTACTTACCTGCATGTAGTATTTCGAGGAAACATTAACTTAATTTCCTATTTAAGCCCTCTCTTCAATGTATCCTGCTCTAGTAAACCTTAAGACCTTATCATGAAATATTCTAATACCTCTATCAGTTATTTCAAATGGATGTCTTCTCATGGAATGTGATGTCCCTCTCATTTTCCATATTATTAGGGATCTAACTAACTCACCGTTAACTTCATCTAAGTCGAGCCTTATTATTCCGTCAACTGCGTGTTCAACACCGGGACCTCCAAATCCTCTCTCAGTTACCGATACCTGTGATACTAGTATTGCTGTAGTACCTAGCCCGCTGAGTACTCTCTTTAGCTTCATTACTGTACTTCTAGCTACTGCTGGTTTAGTTAGATACAGTGTTGAAACTGAGTCAACGACAACTCTTACTGCACCTATATCTTTAATTGCTTGTCTCAACACGTCAACAAGCATGTCTACGTCGTCAGGATCTCTAACTACATATCTTTCCCTCTTAGCTGCTTCACCAATACCCCCAGTGAATGCATCAACCATGGCAAATAAGCCCCTCTCTTCATAGGGTCTGACATCCCATCCGAATTGAGACATGTTAATCCTAACTTGTACTGGGTGTTCCTCAAGAGCCACAAAAACTCCTGGCTCATCTGATCTTAAACCATTCCATAGGAATTGCTGACCGAATATGGACTTACCAGTACCTGGACCACCAGATAACAGTACTACATTCCTCTTTGGTATACCTCCATGCAATATTTCATCCATACCTGGAATACCTGTCTTAATCCTCTCAATAGGCAAGGCGCACCACCATAGTTTAGTAGCTAACAAGACTTTAACTCTAATTCACATTACTTAATAATACTAATAATACGTTGAATATGAGTCACTATATCAGTTATTCTTAAATCCAGAAATACATAGATAGCATAAATAGAGAATACTAAGATTCCTAAAATAAGCAATCCATTATTTACGTATTTATTAGACGATCTAAACAACCTAAATGATGAAGCTCTCCTCTGAAATGGTGCTAATGGCTTAAATGGCTTATAGGTCATTAGATCACCTATTATGTGGAGAATGAATGCAGCAAACATAGGTGTAAAACCTAGTGAGAAGTCATGTAAGAACATATATGTTAAATATCCAAAACCTATAGATACGATTAAGGCGACAAAAACATTATGAGTGTATTTTCTATGGGGTAATTCAAGTCTTATATCGATATCTGGCAATGAGGATAGTGCCGTGGCTAACAATACCATTAGCAAATAATTATAGCTTCTAAAATCAAATACGTACATAAGTGATGAAAGAACGAGTAGCGTTAATCCTATGTGACCTTTAAGATTCATGGATCTCACTACCCAGTATCGACAATAATGTAGCTCCTCCACTAGTAGGTTTTTAAATTAATCATAATAATATCTATGTGTCTAGCGGAGGTCTTTAGTTAATGATTAACCATTCATTAAAATACTTTATAGTTGTGATTGTTTTAATGTACTTAATGTCATTACTCCATGTTGATGCTATTCGAGAAATAACGACTCAAGAAAATGAAGTTAGCCAATACAATATTCAGAAATTATTAAACGTAACTAACACTGAGGAAGCAATAGCCGTAGTAATAAGTGACAGACTTATTGGGGGCATCAAATATCTTAAGTATATCTATAACGCACTTAACATAAAGTATAAGATTTTCAAGCTTAGTGATGTATTAATCATGTTTCCTAGAGGTAATGAGTACGAGTCATTAAGAGACTTTGCACGGTATGTTAGGTACGTGCTTAATTATAGGTATCTCCTCTTAATAGGTGATGATATAAGTCTCGCCTACTTCTACATGAACGATTCCTTAAGCGTAATTGAGGGAGTATTAAAGTCTACGGACATGTATTATTCATTGCTTGACGGATCTTGGGATTATGATAACGACGGTAAACTACTTGAGTCTGTAATTATTAAGTATTCATGTGTAGTGGGAGAAAGTCTTCATGATTTAACTCCTGACTTAATAGTTGGTAGGTTACCGTTTAGTAATGTCGAAGACATTAAAAAGTACTATATGGATACTGTAATTAACTTCCTATGGGAAATGCATCACGATATTAATGTACTCCTAGTTGCTTCATTAATTACCTTACCTGGTGAGGAAGGTAATAAATATGTCATTGACGGTGCATCAGCTCTAGTAGGCATAGAGAGGAAATACTTACGTAAAATAGATGCGGATGTTACCCGTATGTTTGAAAGTGAGGGCTTAGTTAAGAGTATTTATAATTTCGACTTTCCACTTAACCACAAACTTATTAATGAAGCCTTAAGCAGGGGTAAATACGACTTAATATTAATCATTTCACATGGTAACGGTCTCAAATTAACTAGGAAGGTCTGGATTAGAGATGATGGTGATGGTAGAGCTGAGGAAGGTGAAATAGTTTATAAAGTATTTTTATGGTATAATAGGATACCTCAAATTCGTAGCGCTCCAATAATTTACATAGACTCATGTCTAGCTGGCGCTATTGACCTCTTGGATAATAACGCTATAGGGGTAGTATTATTAAGGAAGGGAGCCTTAGCTGTGATCGTACCTACTAGAGTAACATATTATAAAGTAAATTACTTAAGTACTAATTTTAACGATGAACTATTAGAACTATTTGTTAAGTATCTAGTTAGGACGTATCCTATACTTGATCCTGCAGAGGCATTTTATAAATCAAGAGCTGAGTACATGATTAAATACTTAATTAAATATCAAGCATGTTCCCATGTTAAGAATGCATTAGTATATGTGTTCCTTGGTGATCCCATACTAATTAAGTATCTATTCATACTCGAGAACACATACGGTAACTTACATGAGTATATCATACATAATCATAACTTATTCACATATTCTATATTGAGAAACTATAACAGTATTTCATCATTACTAATGATGAAATCCCTCGTTAAATAACTAAAGTTTTAGTTACGATCTTATAAGTAAGTGCTTTAGTATCTGTCTTAATTTAAGACCTTCATATATCACGTATATACTAAAGATTATGGATGAGAGTAGAAGTACTATATTAAATTCATTACTTAGTAATGTGTAAACTATATTGAAAGTAGCGAAGAATATAGCTATGGGTATGAGTTTAGGTATAGGTGTTGCTCTAATAAATACGTAGAGGTTTATTAGGGGGTTATCGGACTTTATAGCTATGTACTTACCATCAGGTAATTGCTTAACTAGTCCATTCATTCTTAATCTATCTAAATGATACTTCACAGTTGATGGTGATTTAAGTTTTAAATAACGTTGAAGCTCCCTTACACCTAGCGGCTTATTACTCCCTAGTAATAATAAGTATATTCTCAATGCTGTACCACTAAGTACTTTATAGCGTTCACTCAAGTAATTATCACCTAAAGCCCCGTGTCTATATCTTCACTCTAAATATGTAAATATACACTAGTACGGCTAGTAATGAAGCTATAACTACCGCTATACTCAACGCTTTAACATCTATTTTAAGAAGATCCTCCCTAGTCTGTATAGCTATACTTGTTTCCAGCGATTTCGTGAAATGTTTATACTCCTTAATGGTTGTTCCAACTGGTGTAGTTACACTTCTCACCTCTTTGCTAGTCGAAGCCTCAATACGTGATGCCGGCTCTTTAAGCTTAGTCCCTATAGCCTTTGTAGTTATTGGTGTTAGGGTTGGTGTTACGGTGTAAGTTTTAGGTGTTACTACAGCTTTAACCTCCTGCCTTAATCTTAATAGGTATGAAATTTCAGCTATACTTATAGCTCTTACGTAATTAAGTGGTCTTATTTTAATAATGATGAATTGTATACATCCGTAATCAGTAATCATGGAGTACGATTTACTTAATGGTAATTCCTCACTTAAGATTGCTTGAATGAAGAACTTACCTTTAGACCATCTCTTTACATGACCATCACTATACCCTATGATGTAATCAAGAAGAGGTGGTGTATAGTTTATTTTTAGACCTTTAGTGTAACTCACTAGATCTAATTTAACTGTTATGTTCATCTCATTCTCACTTATAAGCTCCTGAATTATGGTTAAGTTTACTACTATATTGTTGCCATCATAATTAATCACTTCAGTGTAGGAAATACTTCCGGATAGACAGTATTGATAGGTTGAGCATGCATTTAAATTTAATGATATAGCCATTAATATGATGAGTAACGCTACGGGCATTAGTATCTTAGATCTACTATGTATCATTATTGGGGCCTAACTAATTTACACTATAATAAATATATATCTAAAGGTTCGAACAGTGGTTGAGACGATCACAAACTCTAGCTTATTCTATAGCTTATTATATCCCACGTACCTAATATGGGTGGTGTAACTTATGAGTTCAGCTAATAGGGAGAATATAGTTGAGAGGCTTAAGGAGATAAGGGTGAAGGTTGATGAAGCCCTTAAGAGTATTGACCATGTAGTAGCAGTAATGTCTGGTAAGGGGGGTGTTGGTAAATCAGTTATTTCAGCCTCAATAGCTTTGAGCTTGGTAAAGTTAGGTAGGGATGTTGCATTATTTGATGCAGATGTACATGGACCTAGTATTCCCTGGATGCTTGGTATTGAAGATAAAAGGTTGTATGCCGATAGTCAAGGAAGGATAATCCCTATCATTGTTTCTGGTCTGAAGGTGGTATCTATAGAGTTAGCACTTGACAATAAGAGTGCACCCTTAATTTGGAGAGGTCCTCTTAAGACTAGAGCTATTCTTGATTTAATAACTATGACTGATTGGGGTAAGGTAAATTACTTAATAGTTGATTTACCTCCTGGAACCGGTGATGAGCCATTAACAATAGCTAGGTATTTGAAACCTAAACTAAGGGGTATCATACTCGTATTAACACCTGGTAAAATGGTTGCTCACGTAGTTAATAAGGCTAAAAACTTTGCTTACGTTGTTGGGGTCAAAGTACTTGGTGCAATATTAAATATGAGTTACATAAAATGCCCTAATTGTGGGTCTACTATAAAAGTTTTCGGATCATTGGGAGATATCGACGTTAACATTATAGAGGAACTCCCAATAGAACCTACGCTGGCTAAGGCTGTAGATGAGGGTAAGCTGCATGAATACTTACTAAATGGTAAGAATGAGTGGGTCAAGAAGATATTTTCAGTTGCTAAGAGGATTATACATGAAGTCGAGGGTATAACTATTGATTAAACTAATAAAGTCCGTATCAAAAATGCTAAGAAACGCTATGAATGACCCCTACATAATTGATAAACTAATCTCGCAGGCAGAGATAGTAACCATTAACGGAAGAAACTACATTAGGAAGAGATATGCTCGTGAAGTAGGTATCATGAAGTGGTTACCTCCTGCACTCTTTCTAAAACCTATCTACCCATTTACTTTAGAGCCTAGGGAGAGGCTAAGACGTGAAGTGAATTTCTTTAGAAGTAAGTGGAATGGATTTAAAGTACCTAATATATTGAGTTATGATGAAAATAAGCTTGAATTAATACGTGAGTATGTTGAGGGGAGGTTAATCAATTATAGGTCTGATGATGACTTAAGGATGTTAGCTAAAGTTTTCGCAGAAATACATAGTAAGAGGTACGCGTTAGGTGATGTTAAGCCTACAAACTTCTTGGTTAATAACAATGGTGATATTTACGTAATAGATGCTGAGCAAGCTGTGAGTGATGCTAATATTGATAGTATGAGTTGGGACTTACTAGCTACATTACTCATATCAGCATACTTCTATATAGCGAACATAACGAAGTACAGGGAGGCCATCAGGCTATTTTTCAAGGAGTATCTAAGCAGTAACGGTGGTGAGAATGTATTAGCGAATATAGCCTCGCAGAAATTTGTTGGGCTGGCTATATTAATACCGTTACCTCATTTAATAAGTATAGTCGAGGTATTAGAGGATTTAATTTAGTATTACATACCTATAACAAGATTAAAAATTAGGTTACTTTGCTTACTCTAATTAATCCTTGGGGGGTATGCCTTACTACTACTTCCTGTAATATTGCTCTGTATCCGCAGTACTTACACCTCACTATGTGTCTTATCCTTCTACCTCCATTACCTTCGTACTCCCTCTCAATCATTGAATCCATCACCCCCCCGCATCTAGGACATCGTAGACCTCCATTGTTTCTCCATATCAAGGCTCTCTACCTCATTTTCCGCATCGTCATTAACGCTACTAGCGACTCTCTCAGCAAGATAGTACGCTCTGTAGAGCTAAAAAGTATAACATGAAGAACTAAGCTTTCCAGATTATATCCTAATGTATTACCAGAATATTTGGGGGCTGATATAGCCTTGAACTACTCAGACACCGAGACAAAACTCATTACTACTGTAAAGAGTTTAGTTAAGATTATCATGGGGGATGATGAAGCTCACGGTTATCCACATATTGAGAGAGTTGAGAAATTAGCTTTATGGATAGCTAGTCATTATGGGAATCAAGTTGATAAGGAGTTATTATTGATATCTGTACTTCTTCACGACATTGGAAGGTTCGCTCCAAAAGCTAATGAAGTGAACCATGCGGTAATATCAGCAGAGATTGCTGAGAAAATACTGAAATGTCTAGGTTATCCTGAAGACAGAATAAGCTTAGTTAAAGACATAATTAAGTCACACTCATACTCCTTAAACATAGTGCCTAAGAGTATTGAAGCAAAAATCCTTAGTGATGCTGATAAATTAGATGCACTAGGTGCCATAGGTATCGCTAGAGTATTCATGCACTCAGCAAGGTTTAATAGGTCATTAAGAGACTCTTTGAATCACCTCAAAGAGAAGATAGTAAAATTACCTAACTTAATGTATACCGAGATAGCACGTAAGGAAGCTATGAGGAGATTGAGGATAGTTCTGGACTTTATTAAGAGTTTAGAGGAGGAGTTGAAGTTCATTGATAAGATAGATAAGACTAAATTGACTTAGACACTCGAATAATTCATGGATGAGGATAGGGGGGCTCCGAGCATTAAGCGATGATGATAACGGTCGCTACCGATAGGTGTGAGTTAGATGACAGAGCTATATCCAGTACTGATGAGTAATGGTAAAGTATTGGTTGTGAGCTGTAGTGGTGATTTAATTAAGCTATGTAGTAATGAGCGATGCAACATCTTTTTATGGATAGACTCAGACATAGCGTTGAGTGTAGATTCATTCATTTCTAACAATGTTTTAAGGATTAATGATCTATCTTTATACATTAGTTCATGGCTTGAAAACGTACCTTACCTTAATGTTAAGACATTTAATGATATAGACGATATTGTTAGATTCATAGCTAGACGTAGTAGGGAGTACCTAGAGGGTAGGACTGTAATTTTAGGTTATAGTGGTGGTAAGGATTCTACAGCAGCTCTCATATTAATAACTAAACTCATGGAGTATCTCAACATTAAACTTAAGGTTATGTATGTCTACATGCCTTATATTGAGTCAATTAGAAACCTAAAGTTTGTTGAGTATGTTAGCAAAAGATTAAGTATTGATATCGAGATAGCCGAACCAAAGAGGAGGTACATAAGGAAGATGCTAAGGTGGCTAGGTCTACCGAGAAGGGGTAATAGATGGTGCACATACTTTAAGGTTAGACCTATAAGGAAGGTAGTTAGAGGAAATCCTAAGGTTATTGAGGCCATAGCTGATAGGTTATTTGAGTCACCAAAAAGGGCATTAAGATTAATCAAGAGGTTAAAGGACGGCTTCATAGCTAGTAAGAAAAGATTTACCCCCGTAGAATTCATGCCCATTACTGATGTTATGTTCATAGTTAAGAAATGGGGCTTAATTCATCCAGCATACATGGATGGATTACCTAGAGTATCATGTACGCTATGCCCTTACAAGACGCTCTACGAATTCAATGTGATTGAGATTCTAGAAGATCCTGGCCTCATAGATGAGGTACTTCTCAAGGAACATAGGAAGAGTTACGTATATTCTAAGATACCTTTTGAAGAATTTGTGTCTAATGCGTTATGGAGGTTTAAACCTAATACGGCACTAAAATTATACAAACTGAAGAATGAGTTGAGAAATTACTTAGGTGAGGAAAGAACTCTAGGTTACCGTCAGGTTAAGGACCTCCATATCATGTCATGGGATCAGTGTGAAAAGATAAGAGCAATTGCTGAATTTGTAAAGGTTGATGATTTAGTTAATAGAGTAGAAAGAGCTTTAAATGTATCGGGTATCAGTAGTGGTTCGTAAAGCTTCAATTACTGTTATTGTAGATAACTACTCCAGAGAAGGCTTTTTAAGTGAATGGGGTTTAAGTCTCTTCATAGAAACGAATTCCTGGTCCATGATCTTCGATGCAGATACAAACCCTAAAACACTAGCCATTAATATGTCTAGATTAGGCATAGATCTCGGTAAGATAGACTTTGCCTTTCTTAGCCATCATCATGGGGATCATTATGGCGGCTTTAAGTATGTAGGTAGGATAAAACCTAACTTAAGAGTATTTACACCCCCTGGTGATGTAACATATCTCAAGTTGTGGGGCTTAAATCCTATCGTAATTAGTGAGGGTAAAGCTCTAGAAGAGAAAGCTTGGTCTACAGGACCTCTTAACATACATGTATGGGGTGTAAAGGAGCATGCATTTACATTCTATATAGAGAATGTGGGCCTAATAATTGTTGTTGGCTGCTCTCATCCAGGTTTACTTAAATTAACTAATAGAGCTATGGAGGTAGCTAATAGAAATGATGTCTACTTAATTATTGGAGGATTTCATGAGCTAAGTTATAGTGAAGCTAGTGAAATAACTGCCATTACAAGGTACATCGCTCCCTTACATTGTACTAGTGTTAGCGTGAGGGAGTACATCCGTGATAGTTATCCAGATAAGTACTTAGATTTAAGGGCTGGTGATACTATCAACCTACCGTTAGATTAGTTATTGATACGTCTCTATGGCCTCCTTTATTATTTCATAGCTTGGTACCGATATACCTATTCTTCCCAGCATTCTCGATATAGTGTTTACGTCAAGATAGGGTCTAAGCTTATATAATATCTGGCCCCTCTTAATGGTATCAACAGGTATACCCACCTTTAAGGAATACCATTCAAACCACTTACTCGGATCCCTACTATATTCCTTTAAAGCCTCCTCATAAACCCTAGCTAATAGACTTCTTAATCTCCTCTCAATCCTAACTGAAGCAGCTAATGTACAGCAGTAATCTATACCTAACTCATCACATGATATTATGCGTCTTAATCCAAACATGCTCAACTTATCTATTAGTGGGTGCCACACAACGAAGTATCTTACTCTACCTTCACGTAACAACTTCATGACTTCATCCTCAGGTTTACTGAAGTAGTATGTATTCCTGACATTAATTAGCTCACGTATAGCTACTGACCTACAAGCATCCATAGCTGATAACTCACTAGATGCTACTATGTCGTACTTAGCGTTAGGATTCTCCAGTACTACTGAGCCTCCGTATGCGCCAGCACCAATTATCCTCAAAGACTTAGTTAGTGAGTAAGCATAAAGTTGCGTTATTAAGGGACTAAGTACTAAGTCAACATCACCATTAACTAGCGCCCATGTAGCTAATAAAGCATTAGGGAAGACACTAACTTCTAAATCAATACCGTACCTACTCCTTAATATCTTAGCAAAGGGTGCTATGAAGGGATACTCACTTGACCACACAATCCCTAAGTTAAGTCTCCTCTTAGTAACTCTACGTAATGCTACCTCCTTAGCTGTTCTTAACTTAATCAAGTATTGCTTACCTATCTTAACTCTTATGATAACACCCGCATTCTCAAGTTCTTGGAGTACTTCACAAACCCTACTCTTAGATGCATTTATTAACTTATGAATCATAGATTGAGGAATACCCTCAGGGTATCTCCTCAATAGCTCTAAAACAAGTTCCTTAACTCTTGACAACATCCTTTACCCTCTACATTAAATCCTTTATAATCTCGTCAATAAACTTTATTATCTTCGATCGAACAACTGTTCGGGGGGTTTATGAATTCTAAGCTTGAAGGAAGTACTGTAGGGAAGGGTTTCATGAAGCATCTAAAATACTTCGTAATATCGTCCTTAGCAATGGTTTTAGTGCATTACTTGATCCCCTACACGGTGCTACATCATGTAAGGGATTTCTCATTATTCATGTATTGGGCCTTACTAGTACTTGTCTGGATAGTCATAACTTCAATAATTATTGAGAAATGGTGGTTTAAATGATTACGACATTCATTACACTCTTAGTGATATACATAGTTGTCGGTACGATTGTAGCTTTAGTTTCTAGAAGATTTGGCGTGAAAACCTCAGCAGAATACTTCGTGGCTGGTTATAGGTTAGGTGGATTCTTAGCATCTATGACCTATGCTGCAACAACTTATAGTGCGTTCATGATGGTGGGTCTCGTCGGCTACGCGTACGCAACAGGTGTTGGCTCCCTAGGTTTCGAGCTTGCATACCTACTATCAACGATAATTCTATTAGCTATCTTCGCACCACGTGTATGGTTAATGGCTAGGAGGAGAGGATGGATAAGTCCTTCAGAGATGATCTCAGACCTATACGATAGCAAACTCCTTGGTATGGTCATAGCTGTACTATACCTCATAGCCTTAGTACCATACATATCAGCTCAAATGATAGGTATTGGAAGCATTTTTGAAGGGATTGGTGTAGGGTACATGGTCGGTGTGATAGTTGCTGCCATACTAACATTCATGTGGATAGCTATCGCTGGAATATGGAGTGTTGCCTCAACTGATGCTTATCAGGGCTTGTGGATGATATTAGCTGCATTAACATACATTACGTGGCTCACACTATACTTACTCCCAGCAGCAAATCTAGACATAAACACTGTTTCTGAGATCTTAGGTAAGGCTGGTATGTTGGGAATAAGTAAATTCTGGGCTTTACCTACGTTCATAGCGTTCACATTACCGTGGCTCTTCTTCGCAATAACTAATCCTCAAGTGGTTCAGAGGCTTTACATGCCCAAGAGTGAGAAGTCCCTTAAGAGATTAATACAGTACTTCGCTATCTACGGATTCATGTACACAATAATAGTGGTGCTTGTAGGTCTTCTAGCTAGAGCTTTAAGTGAGTCAGGGTTTATACCTATGATTTCAAATCGTGACTTAGTAACTCCAACATTATTGCTGCTTGCTCATCCATTACTAGCATCATTCATATATGTTAGCATAGTAGCTGCAGCAGTATCAACAGCAAACTCCATAATCTTAAGTGTAGCTAGTTCTTTCGTTAGAGATTTCTATGAGAGGAGAGTTAAAGTGGTTAACCATAAAACATCTCTGCTAATCTCACTCTGTATTATAACATCATTAATAATCATAGCTTCACTAGTAGCTTACTTTAGACCTGGATTCATAGTTGAGCTATCAGTGTTATCCTCAGTCATCCTCCTACCATTAGCCCCCCTAACAATTATGGGTTGGATCCTTGGAAAGGTTGGAAAGATGAGGATAGAGGCACTAATATCGCTGCTCGCCGGATCCGTTATGGCCTTGAGTGCAGCAGTAATTTATGGTCCTAAGAAGGCCTTCATAACTACGTGGATAGGACTACCCATATCAGCCTGGGTCCTAATAACTTCGACAGTTATACTTCTCATAGGATTTATTAGATCTAAGTATCTTTCCTAAAGAGTTTTTCTCTACAGTCTTGTATGCTCTACATCTTATGGAAATTCTGATGAAGAGACTATGTATCTTAATACATCCCTTATACTTATTATACCTACTAATTTACCTCTCTCATCAACTACAGGTAGGTGCCTAATCCATTTCTCAACCATTATTGATGCAACCTTACTTAATGAATCAGTTAATGAAGCAGTTATCAATCTCTTTGACATGTACTCACTTATTGGTTTATCTAAAGGCTTACCCTCAGCTACGAGTCTCAATACATCTCTCTCGGTAAATATACCTACGAGTTTACCCTCCTCACTAACCACTAATACGCTACCGACATTTCTCTCCTTCATCTTCTTAATAGCATTTATAGTTAACTCATCAGGTTTTACAGTTAGGAGTTCATCTCTTTTCATAAAGTCCTTAACAGAGCTCAACCTCAATCCCGTTAAACTTAGGAGGCTAAGGTAAATAAGTATTCAGTAAATATACCTTAGGTATTGGTATTTTATCAGCTTTTAACTATCCATATCACTAACTATCTTGGTGAATACCGTGCGTAAGCCTAGGATAGATTACTACGATTTTGGCGTTATAGTAATTGATGGTAAAGAGTATAGAAGTGACGTAATTATAACGCCTAAGAAGGTAATTAGTGATTGGTGGAGACTTGAAGGTCATAGACTCCAGATACCTGATGTTAGAGACTACCTACTTGAAGATGTTGATGAGGTAGTCATAGGTACCGGTTATGATGGAATGATGAGTGTTGATAATGATGTTGTGGAAGCATTTAAGAGGAGGGGGAAGAATGTTCACATTCTTAGGACTAGGGATGCTGTTAAGCTATATAATGAATTAATAGATAAAGGTAAAAAAGTAATGGCATTTCTTCACTTGACATGCTAGCAAATTATTTAGTTATCGTTACATGCCTTAAATCTATGTTTAAGCCCCCTACCCATAAGTAGTAGATACCTGGTTTTAGTATTTGCTCCGCAAACCGTCCATAGCTGGAGAGCCCAAGAAGCAGCTCAAGAATGGACTTAGGTTTTGTTATCTCCTTTATAGGAGCTGTTGGAGGCAGTTCACTAAGCTCTCTCGCAATTCTTACTGCATCATCGAATGTACCTATATCATCTATTAATCCATACTTTAAAGCATCTTCAGCAATAAATATTCTAGCATTGAATACTGAGTAATCGACATTGGGTCTGCAACTTAGGACTCTCTCCTTAAATATTTGTGCTGACTTATTAACAATTTCACTAATAATTCTTAGCTCATCACTTCTTAAACTCCTAAATGAGGAGCCCATGTCCTTATACTCTCCTGACTTAACTATTGTAACATTTATACCGAGCTTCTCAAGTAAGTCATGTATATTAAAGAATATAGCTATAGCACCTATAGAGCCGGTCATACAGTGCGGTGAGGCGATAATTTTCTTAGCAGGTAATGCTATATAATAACCACCACTAGCCATTACATCCTCGCAGTATACAACTACAATCTTACGTCTAGACAACTTACTTATCATACTATAAATTTCTTCAGAAGCTGAGGCTGAGCCTCCAGGACTATTAATCACTACAACTACAGCTTTAGCTAGAGGGTCATTTAAAACTTCATTAACTAAGTACTTAACATCATCAGGCGTTATCGTGGGTGCTATAAGTCCTGACTTACTATACGATATAGTACCTCTAAGCTTAATGATCGCTACATAAGGCATTAATTGCAATCCCTGAACGAAGAATAAGTATGCAAGTATGAACGCGGTAACTCCAATGACGCCTAGCACTATAGCTAGTATGACATACCATCTCATACATACCACAGTTAAAAAGAGTACTTGCAACGTAAATAATGCTTATCTCAGTCTAAACTTATTAACTATGAACTCCTGTAGAGTATGATGATGAATACGACTCCCACCTGATTGGTGAAGACGATGGCAGTCTCTGATTATCTTTTTCGTTCTGCTTTAACTTTAAAGCTTCTCAGAGTAGTTTCAGCATGGATAAACTACCCTAATTATAATGATGAGTGGGTCCTCGGCCGATCAGTGATGAAAGTTTTCGCGCTCTGATGGCTAGTACACCATTACTTTTAGTCTTATTAGGGTGCTAACGGAATGTAGTTTAGTGATGAACGCTGGAACTTCTGATTTGTGATGTAGGCTAGGATAGCTGATTCTTAAATTCTTTAAAACGTTAATACTGTAATTATACGTCATGCTTTAAACTTTAATGTACTAATAACTACTCCCGGGTGTGGAACCATACCTAAGGATAGCGATTATGGAAGGTTCTATGTTTTAATAACTGACTTAATCATAATGTCGTTCAACTTCACAGCACTTACTTTATTTTCATCCCTCAGTAGTCATATATCATTAACTTACGGTTTAAGTATTGAAAGTCTTAAATGGGCTGCATCAGCTTTCACTATAGGCATATTCTTCGCTTTCCTGATAGGTCACTCTAAATACTTTGAATATGAACCCAAATTAGGTGTTCTAGTTGCGGGCTTGGCTGTTTCAATACCTCAATTCCTAATACCGTTCATAGGAAACTTCATAGCAATTACAGCATTAAGGATAGTTCAAGGTTTAGCTATGGCTGCAATACCTGTATTCTCCTATCAAGCAGGCACGGTCTTTCCTAGACATAGAACTTTAGCTATAGGTATCATAGTGTCAGGTATATTCATAGGAGGGTTCTTAGGATCTACATTAGGTCCTGAATTAACTCTACATATTGGGTGGAGACTCACATTCATAGTATTCGGTCTTGTAACATTAATATTAACATTGACCTATGTAGCCCTAATCCCTGATAAATACTTACCGCCCAAAAGACTTGCTAAAGAGGAAGTCATGGAGTTTAGTGTTTGGAGAGAGAAATTTACAGTAATCTGGGGGTTTACATTCTTTCCTGGCTTATGGATAGTGTTCACATTAGCTCCACTAATACACTTCATTTCCGAAAGTATGTACGAAGTTAGTGGAATACTATCCTCCACAATATTAGAATCATCATATATTGTATGGTCTTACATACCTGGGGTAGCTTTAGCGTTATTAAAGCATTCGAGATTAAACGCTAGATCATTATTCAGGTCTGTAGCATTAACACAGGCAATACTGTATGTACTTTCAATGATTGGTGCATTAGCAATACTCTTAATCCATAATCCAACGACATTCCTAGCTCTATTAACAATCTTAGCTGCTGTCCAAGGTACTGGACCTACATTTTGGTCTGTACAAACAATAGCTTATCCGAAACACATAGCGCATAAAGCTGGCTACGCCTTAGGAGTTATATCCAATTCAGCAGCATTAGTGGGACCTATAGCTACATTATTAATTAGTTCGTTAGGACCTACGAATATATGGCTATTAATTATTGCATTAAACATCGCTGGGGTAATAATAACCTTGATAGGTATGAGGACAAGGTTACCTGTAGAGAAGTTTAGCTCAAGGACATTCAGTACTTCTTCTTAATACCGTGTTTGTTAATCCCTTCCTTGAAAGTCTTTTTCTTACATACTTAGCTCCTTGAACCATAACTTCTAACTTCCTTCTCGCTATACTTCTTGGTAATAACTTAAGACCGCAGTCAGGATTTATGTAAATGCATTCAGGCTCTACATACCTCAACACCTTACTTATAGCTTTAGCAACGTCACGTGGATCTTCAATTTTCCTATTATGGACATCTATAACACCAAAGCCTAGTTCTTTATTAAGATTCTTAAGTATGTTTATATCCCTAAATCCCCTATTAGCAAATTCAAGAGCTAACTGACTAACTTTTAACTCATCAAAGTAAGGTTTTAGTACTTTATAGTTACTATAGCATACATGAAGACCTACCTTAATATTAACACCCTTAACTGCCTCATTAATAACATCAATTGCCCAGTCCATCTCATCAGGATGGGATGTTAGTGCTGGTTCATCTATCTGAACATAAAGCGCACCCACCTCCTCAAGCTTTTTTATCTCTATATTTATGATCTTAGCTAACTCAGAAGCTAATTCATCCTTACTCCTATAGTATTCATTAAATGACCAATCAGCTATGGTGTACGGCCCTGTTATCGTGACCTTAACAATCTTAGCCTTGCTTATCCTCCTTAAGAATAGGTATTCATTAACAACCATGGGTCCCTTATATTTAAGCTTTGAGACAACAGCTGGTTTTCTGAAGTAGTTGTTACCCCAGACTCTGACAGGACCATAGAATATGAATCCCTCAATTCTTTCAGCAAAATACTCAACCATCTCATCTCTTCTCTGCTCTCCATCACTAGGGATGTCTATACCTGCATCTTCTTGATCACGTACAACAGCTATTACAGCGTCATCAAAGGCCTCCCTTAACTGATCCTCTCTATATTTACCCTCCTTATATCCTTTAATGAATTCCCTTAACCATTTAGGTCTAGGGTACGAACCTATGACCGTAGTAGGAAGTATAGGAAGCTCTATTCTGCTCCAATTCATTATTTCCACCCCTAAGCTTCATTATTATCTTACTTAGTCTTCTTAATTTCTTTGAAGCTATCACTTCAGGTATGAAGTCTAATGGCGCGTTATTACCAACATATATCTCCTTTGCACCATAGTCTAAAGCTTTAAATATGGCTCTCCTGACATTCTCGGGTCTTTCCATTAATGTATTTCTAGCATTAAGAACACCAAGCATTACCCTCTTTAATCCATAATCCCTTATTACTAACTGAACCCTACCTCTCTCACTACTATAGAAGTCAAGGCCTAGGATAGCTCTTGAGACCTCGGTAACTAATTCCTTTAACTTTCTTAGTGAGCCAAAATACGTTAATAACCATACGTCAATACCGATCTTTGAAGCGTAATCAATGAGGTATGCTAATTCCTTAATACCGAGCTTTCTTAATTCATCACTTGTACCCTTCCAGACAAGCGATGGTTCATGAATTTCAACAGCACTTAATCCTACAGTACTTAAGTCCTTAATTAAAGGTTCTAATACCTCACTACGCCAATCACTAATTAATGTACTTAGGTCACCATAATGATTGTTGACACTATTCAATGCTAGTGTTAGCGGGCCTGGTAATGGCTGCTTTAACAATATTTCTGAATTACCGAAAACCTTCTTAGCTAAGTCTAAGGACTTCTTAAACCACTCTCTAAATGGATGCTCATTGCTTAATCTTAATTTAGACTCAATAATCGGTGCTCTAAAGAAGAAATTATTATCGTAAAATCTCATTAATCCGTTAATCTTAACTCCTTCAACATACCTTATTAATGGGTTAAAAATGTCGTCCCATCTAAACATACCATCAGTGAAGATGTTGATACCTACCTTCTTGAGAAATTTAAATAGATCAGTAATAGCTTCCTCAATACCTTTCTCAAACTCATCACTAGCTATTTTACCTGACAGGAACTTACTATATAGTTTTGCCACAAACTCCGTTCTAGGATACGAAGCATTGAGTACTGTCTTTATGCTCATATCTGATCCTCAGATCTGAAAAATCAAACTTAGAGCTTAAAAGTCTGTTTAGTGTATCTTAAGTTCAAATTTAATTATTTAGTTTACATACTTCTTTACGTTTAATAACTTTCATACACGTTTGTTCAAGCCTCCTTCGTACCTCTCTAACTCTTGGATGATAAACCCAACTTAATGTTGTACCTTTCGCCATCATTACTTCCATAATCTTAACTAAATCCTTAAAGTAACCACCAGCAATACCTTCACCTAATATCGCATACCCTTGTGCAGCTTCCTTAGATAGCCTAGCACCATCAAGTCCTCTTATTCGTACAATTGGTGCTACATCACTTAATCTCTTCCTTAAGTCATCATATATTTTAGGTATACGTGATAGCCTTCCTGACAGTATTATTTCATGAGGATCCTTAACCGATGCAAGCATCCCTCTAACATGATGCTCTATAGATTCCATCATTGAGGTGAAGCCCGCGCTACATAACTCATCAATACTAGCACGTTCAAGGGCCTTCTCAAGATTATGCTCATTACATAGTGTTGAGACCCCACCATAGAATACATCACTACGCCTCCAGAACCTTCCTGCAACAACTACTTCAGCATCTATAGCTCCTATCGTCATAAATCCCATACGTGTTAACGTACCTCCATAACCATCAACTACCTTACCTCCATCAACAGCTATTACTGCGTTATACCCAAAACCTAACTCTACAAGAATGAACTTAGTCTCATCATACTTAATACCTAACCTCCTACTCTCATCATAAATAGCTAGAGCAGTTACCGCCAACTTATCCGCTGTACCCATATCAATCCTATTTATCTTCCTATGTAAAGGAACAGTTGGTAATAAAATAACTGAGGGTATGTAGCAAACTCTATGCTTAGATCTCCATAAATATTTGACCACCTTAGCTAATGCATCATAGACTTCCATACCGAGTTCACCTCTTTTCACACCTTCACTAATATCTTCCTTACTTGATAGGAGTAGTATCTCAATTGCAAATCGTTCAGGATCTATGATATCCTCATTACATACTACTGGTGTACCATAGCCTGAGGGGCCTACTATTATATCTACATCACCTAAACTCTCTATAGCATCGATGAGTACTTTGGGGTTCCTAGCTACTTCTACGGTTTCTATGCTAAGTTCATAAACGACTTTAGGCCCATCAATAACTACTAAGTCAAAACTCTTAGTACCTGGATCTATACCTAGTGCTCGAACCAATACTCTCCCTCATCAATAAGTAATCACTATGTAAATAAGTGTGCACGAATACATCAACCATAAACCATTCAGAAATTTTACTCATCTTAAAGATAGATTCAATGGGTGTACGTAATTGGTTAAAATTACACTAATTGTCATAGCCGTAATCCTCATAGCTGTAGTTGCTACTATAGGGTTGCTTCTTTACCATACAGCTCACGAAGTGAGAAAAACACAACCTTTGAGTAATATTGACGCCATTATTAAATCATTAATGGGTAACATACCAAGAAAAATAGAAGTCACGTCCCCAGCATTTACGTACGGAGCTACCATACCTAGGATATATACTTGTGATGGTGAAGACATATCACTACCACTACAGTGGAGTAAGGTTGAAGGAGCAAGATATTATGCTATAATAATGATAGATCCTGATGCACCTAAGGGCATATTTATTCACTGGATAATCTACAATATACTAAGTAACGTTACATCACTCAAGGCAAATATTCCCAAGAAAGAGGCAGTTCAAGGAATAGGACTTCAATCACTAAATGACTTTGGTAGGATAGGCTATGGAGGTCCATGCCCGCCACATGGTAGTAAGCATAGGTACATCTTTATAGTAGTTGCTTTGAGAAATAGCGTTAATGTTGATCCTGGCTCATCACCTTTAAAGACTCTTAATGGTGTAAAGGAATTAGCAATGTCTTATGGCTTCACTTACGCATACTATGGTAGGTAGTGACCACTAACTGGGCACAGCGAAGTAGTATCACTAATTAAGGTGGTCAAGCAAGAAGTAATTAGGTGTAAACATGTCTGAGGAAGGGAAGAGAGAGGAGGAAAAGCGAGAGCTCTCCGATGTGGAGGAGGTTAAAGCGATATTCAAAGCCATAAGCGACTTCATAGCAAGCATTAAGGGCCCACTAAAAGAGTTAGTAGATACACTAATGAGTAGCTTAGATGGTTCTAAGCTTGGCGAAGAGGTAGCAGCACTCTATAAGAAGTTAATGGATTCAGGAATGCCTAAAGAAATGGTTAATGAAATAGTTAAGACATATTTCAAGCATAAATTAGAGTCTGCAATAAGCCCTAAGGCGATATCTGAGTTCTTTAAAGGATTTATGAAGCCAAAACGTACACATTTAGCAGGTAGCACCGAAGACTTAAATAGGGTCATGAAAACCCTTGAGGAGATTAAAAAGTCAAAGCCTGAAATATCGGATAAGATAGATGAGGTAATTAATACATTAAGAAAAATGACAGAGGAGAAAGAGGAGGAATGACTGAAAGTATCGAGGATAAGCTTGAGAGAATCGAGAAATTATTGGAGAACGTCATGAAGAGGCTAAATAGGGTTGAAGAGTATTTGAAACTTTTAGGTCTTAATGATGAGGTAGTTAGTAGTGCATTTAAATTAACAATAGCTTTTTCAATACCTATTTCAAGAGCTATTGAAGCAGCGAGGAGAGTTATTGAGAGTATCAAGTACTTAGGTATATTTGATGCTATTGACAGATCAATAATAGAGTCATTAGCTGACTGTAAAGCAAGAGGTATTTCTGAAATAACTAAAAACGTTAAAGTATTGAGGGGCACTGCCTCTAGGAGGATAATAAGAAATAGATTGGTCAAGCTTTTGGAGAGGAACGTGGTAATTAAGGTAGGTAATGGTAAAAGACCTAAATACACCCTAAGAGCGTGTCTTAATAGAGTAAAGAATGAAGTTAAATAAACTAGTAAGAATACTTATGATATTAGTCTATGTTGCCAAGATAATATTATCAGCATTAATTTTATACTTAAACATCAAGGTTAGTACATGCTTTAGGTCAATTATTGAAAAGTATAAGTTCAAGAGGACATTACGTAAGTATGAGCTACCTGAAGACGTAATTAATGAGCTATACAATATGTACTCTCGTAGCTTAAGTAAATTTAGCATCTCATTAAAGGATTTTAGTAAGATATTTAGAGTATCATATCGATATCATGAAGCTTAAGTTTTCTCTTATTTCACGTTACACGATCAAGAGTTAAGAGTAACAGTATAGCTATGGAGCCAAAAATTACTGTAGCTTGTATTTGAGGAATTAACCAAGCGATAATTAATATGATAAAGCTCATAACTAATGCTTTAGCTAGATTCCTCATCAGGGTATTTCTTAAAATTACATCATTAAAGCTCATAACTTGAATCAAATACGTTATTGAAAGTACTACGTAAAGTGCCATCGTTATTATGAGATACCAAGTACTGATTCCTACATAGCAAAGTATCGATGCTATATGCACTGCATAAAGTAGTACTCTTAAGTAATTAGAAACAATTCTTTGGTCTGGCTTACTAAGGTATGGTATACTTAGTATCGCTAGGGATATGTAGATATTTTCATGAAATACTAAACATGAGATTAATGAAAGCGCTAATGTTATAGATAGTGAATAAAGTAGCTTAATCATAACCCCCACTATGAGGGAGATAAGCAGTAAGATATGAAGAAGCAGATCGTACGGGTTAAATAAAATTATCAAGATAATTAGTGTAAGTATTAAGAGTAGTCTTAGAATACCTAGCCTTAGTTTAGTAATGAATGTTCTCAAGAATGATCACCTGAGTTGAACCAACTCTATCAGAGAGTACCTCATCGACATTATCCTTTAGGAAAGCAAGCCATTCCTGAAATCCATTAATTTTAACTTTAAAGGTACTTATTAGATCATGCATTACTATTGAGTTATCACGTATAGCCTTAATACTTACTATCAATGGCCTTGACCTGTTCTTACTAATGAGGTTAACTGCATTCTTAATGCTTTCAGGGGAAACTATTATCACATCAACGTCATTAATTACGTTATAGAGTGCTTTTAAACTACTCTCATAATTTTCATTACCACATAATTTTGATATGTTGTCCATGACATTATCGGTATCAATTAGCTTATTACTAACTATTACTTTACTTATCCCTCTCCTAAGTAATAGCTTAAGTATATCCTTTAATTGCGCATAGCCTGCAGCATACTTACAGAAGTATTTATCAAGAACTACGTACACCTTCACTAGTCTTTCACTACTTCTAACTTCTCTATGTTTATCAAGGACCTTTACGCTTAAACCACCGGGTTTTAATAGGCTCTTACTAACTATGAGCTTAATATCATCGCCTTGAGCATATGGCCTAACATAACTTACTGATGGCTCTATTAAGGTTTCAACGATATTTAAGTAACTTCTTAACTCTTTAATCTCCCCTACTTCTCTTTCACTTAACTTTTTAATTATGTTCTTAGGTTTTAACGTAATTACCCTCTCATGCAACGCTAAGGGCATGGTCAAGCTAATAACTACGTTGGATTCCTCTACCTTAGACCAACCATTTAATGCTAAGTACTCGTATTCTAACGTACCTCCTCCTTCAACTGTGGTATACTCTGAGCAATTCGACCCCTTAACTATGGCTACACCTTCAGTGAGGGAGTCACATACTTTAATCCTAACGGTTGAATTAGACTTAGCCTTAACTTTAACACGTATTATGTCGGAACCTAAGTACTCTATCTCCCTGATACATGATATTTTAATCTTATGTAAATACTTAGTGTTTAATAGTATGAGGGATGATATGACTAAGAATATGATAGCTATTAAAGGGTCTGGATTGGTAATGAGTAAGGTGTAAGTTATTGTCAGTAATGAGTATCCAAGTAATATGCCCGAGTAACAGCTCAACCTTAACCTAAATTTACTATACTTTAGGCTCATACCCAAACGTTTAACTTTCCTCTCAATACTCTCAACTATCTCTTTATTAAGACATGATAAGTTAGATAATCTTGACTTAGTAAGTAATAATGCACCTAGTGTTAATAAGTAAATCACTGTTAAGGTTACTTTGATAACAGCTACGCTCTCATTAAGTAATAGCATGACCTCTTAACCTCCTCAATATAAGCTTAGCATACTTCATGACCTCCTCTACATTACCCCTACCACCGTACCTTAACTCCTCATATACCTTAGTGAAGTGTTCCAGGAGCATGAGTAATTCTTGATCCAACTTATCCTTGATGCTCTTAACCAATTCACGTAGAGTTAAATGTTTAGGCATAGTTAGCCCTAGATCATCATATACTTCGCTCAATACCTCCTTAGCTAATGACTTAATGTCACCCCTCCTAATGCCTAATAACTTTAATAATTTAGCTAAACCTTGCAATACTACGTCGCTATTCAATATTAATACTAAGATCAATAAGATAGTAATTACGTAGGTTATGTTTGCGGTAATTAGACCTATAACTTCATTATAGATGCCGGTTAAGTCTTTAGGTATGTGAGTAGTATATGTAGGTGGCTCACCTAAAGCTCTCTTCATTAAAACCTTAATTCCGGGATAAGGTTCTTCGGCTCTTTCTCTATACCTATAAGCTCTGTACATATTAATTGCTGTACCATATGAGGGTATGCTGCCTTCACCCCCTTGTGATGGTGTGGGATCAAATGCCATGTATCCTTCAGGTACTAGTACCTCACTCCAAGCATGAGGTATATAGAAACCAACGTATAGGCCACTATTATTTACGTTTGCATAAGCAACTCTAACCAACCCTGTAGCAAGTCTTGCATTAAAACCTAAGACCTTAAGTATTACGGAAAGTGCTGATGCGTAGTGAATACAGACACCCTTATGAGCTTTTAGTAGGAATATTGATGCTAAGTCTCTACAAGTATCATTAACGTAACCACTTAGATCAACTGGTCCATAGCTAGTTAATCCTTCAATCCTGTCGATGAATGTTCTAGCTATGAAACCTAATGAGGGATTAGCCATTCCTTTCTCGCATAAGGTATCCTTTACGAACTTGATTAATGACTTAAAACATACATCATCTTTCATTATTAATAATGGTTTGAAATCCTTTGAACATACTTTCTCATAATCTATCGTGTACTTATTTAAAATAATGGTTTTCTCTCTCTTAATTTCCCCGTAACCATCATTAACTATAAGTAGAGAGTCTATAGCATAATTTAATTTACTTCTAATCTTTATGTATCTAAGGGTTTCATCAATGTAGAGAGTTAATGTTACATTGGATGAGTTTAAGCTGGGTATAGGAATTATGTAAGTTAATATTAATGGAATTATGTGAGATGCGTTGAATCCCATCGAGGATACCGTGGATGTTAGAAAGTCTGCAGGTAATGGTACTATAGTCTCATTATTGAGTGTAAAGAAAGTAGTATTACCTAATTTAATCCTAATGTAGGCTTCATCGGTACCATAGCATGCTACAATAATTTCTGAGGAGGTTCCTAACTTAGCGTTAGAGTTAAGTATTTCCTCTCTAATTATGTAACATTCACTATTCCTACTGCTTAAGCTTATCTTTTTAAGTACTTGATAATTAACTGTCACGAGGTACTCCTTACTTTTACTTAGTAACCATTTACTACCTGTATATTCATCATAGGCTAATAGCCTTATGTAATATGGAGGTGGTGAATTTACTGATTTAACTACTATAGTTGGGATAGATGTTGATCCGCAGCTTAGATCTATGAACGGCTCTGCAATAATTTTACTAACTATTCTTTCATTAATGACCTCCTTAGCTATTTCATTAACTATTACGTAATACACCTTAGCTACGTAGTAGCTTGTTGCATGCGTCATAATCAATTCATGAATTGGGGATTCCATAGAATATATGTATAGTATTATCGTGATCAGTATCAGCAGGATTAGCATGTATTTAAGCATTAATCCACCAAAAATCAACTGTACTCCAAACAAAATTAGGGTTATGGATAGTACCTTAAACACTTTTTAAGTAATATGCTGTATGAGCTACGTAACTGAATTTAAATGCTTTAATAATAGGAGCACGGAGCTTAGGGGTGTTACAATGCTGGATATAGTTAAGATGATTTATGAGGCAAATAAGGAGGAAAGAGAGAAGCATAAGAGAGAGGAAAATGTTTACTGGGTTAGTGATTTAGTTAGGTGTCCTTTAAAGAGAATTTATGAAATGTTATACCCTGAGCTATCGGCTAAGGAGGTATTTACTCCCATATTTATCTTAGGGAACGTGGCACATTGGGGTATCGAGGCCTTCCTTAAGGAGAAGCTAGGTAATAAGGTCAGTATTGAAGTTGAAGGTTCAAGAGAAGTCACATTACCTAGTGGTAGGAGCGTCGTAATTAAGGGTAGGGCTGACGCCATTATTCAGTTAAGTGAGAATGAGAGAATAGGTGTTGAGGTTAAAACAGCTAGATCTGATACAGGAATACCGCAACAACACCATAAGGACCAGGCAAGAATCTATAACTGGTTATTCGATCTGGAGGAGACCATATTGCTCTACATAACACCTGAGAGGGTAACTCAATATGAGGTAACTGATAAAGTGACTGAACAAGAGGTGATTGCTAGGATACTTGATACTAATTACCCAAGATACTCATGGGAATGTGGATATTGTCCATACTCAGTACTATGTCCATACAAAAAGACTTCTTAAGATTTAACGTAATAGGTGATACCAGTAGCATAACCTATTGAAGACTTTACATAGATGCTTACATTGGCCCCTAGCATCCCGAACATGGTATTAAGAGAATATTACATTAACTGCGTTAACCTCCCTATAGTTACACCTAAATCATATCGGAAAATATTTTTATATGTTTACGTTACAGACTAAACTTGGGGTTAGAGGTATTTGGGTAATCTGACTAAAGAGAAGGTAGTAGTTGTAAACTTTGGCGGGCAGTATGCTCACTTAATATCACGTAGGTTAAGGAACCTTAATGCCTATACTGAAGTTGTTCCTTATATTAGATTAAAGGATTATTTAAGTAGGTCAGACAGTAATTCCATTAAGGCAATAGTGCTTTCCGGCGGACCTGCCGGCGTTAATGAATTGGATGTTAACTTAGATGATTATAGAGACTTAATCGGTAAGTTTCCTATATTAGGTATTTGTTTTGGACATCAATTACTAGCTAGAATATTAGGTGGTGAGGTAAGGAGGGGTAAGGGTGAGTTTGGCAGGTGTGAAATCAGGATTATCAAGAAAGATGCAATATTTAATGGATGGAGTGAAAGGGAGTTTGTATGGATGAGTCATAGAGATTACGTTGCTAAGCTACCTGGTAATGTTGAAGTATTAGCGGTATCTGAACTAGGTTACATAGCTGCATTCAAGGTTAAGGATAAGCCCATCTATGGTGTTCAGTTCCATCCTGAAGTTAAGCATACAGCCAAAGGTATGAAGCTCCTAGATAACTTCCTTAACATAGCGAAGGTCGAGAAGAGCTGGAGTCCTGGGAATTACATTAATGAAGTAATTAAGGAGATAAGAGAGACTGTTGAGCCTAATGCTAAGGTATTAGTAGCTGTTAGCGGAGGTATTGACTCAACAGTAACTGCTATACTCGTAAAGAAGGCTATAGGTGATAGATTAGTAGCGGTACTTGTAGATCACGGGCTCTTTCGCGAAGGTGAGATTGACGAGATACTCAGAAACTTAAGATCGATAGGCATCAACCCCATACTTATAGATGCTAAGGAGAAATTCCTAAGTAGGTTATGGGGTGTTGAAGACTGCGAGCTTAGGAGGAGGATAATAGGTGAGGAATTTGCTAAAATTTTTTATGAGATAATTAAATCTGATCCGAGTATTAAGTATCTTGCTCAAGGAACAACATACCCCGATGTAATTGAGAGCGGATTTGAGGTCGGTGCTGACAGGATTAAGACGCACCATAATGTTGCTGGAATACCTAAGTGGTTTAATATTAAGATAATAGAGCCCCTCAAGTACCTATATAAAGATGAGGTAAGGAGGTTAGGTAAGGAATTAGGAGTACCTGATGAAATAGTTAAGAGACACCCATTCCCTGGACCTGGCCTAGCTGTTAGAGTTATCGGTAAGTTAACACCTGAGAAGTTAGAAATCGTTAGGAAGGCCTCAAAGATACTCGAAGATGAGTTAAAGAAGGAAGGACTTTACGAGAAGGTATGGCAAGCATTCGCCGTTGTTGGTGATGATAAGTGGGTTGGGGTTAAGGGTGATTCAAGGGATGTAGGCTACATAGTTACTTTAAGAATAGTTGTGAGTGATGACGCCATGACGGCTGACTGGGCTAGAATACCTTATGACATACTCGACAGGATTGCTAGGAAGATAACATCAGAACTTAGTAATGTGACCATGGTTACCTATGCAATAACTTCTAAACCGCCAAGCACTATAGAACCATGTTGAGGTGAAGTAATGAACATAATATACATACCATGGGTTAAAGCAATAAGGATGTGTTATAAATTAGCTGAGATAGTCATGGATTCAGGTGAGTCGTTTGATGCCATAGTTACGATATCGCGCGGAGGACTCATACCAGCTAGGATTGTTAGCGACGTACTTGGAATAGAGGAATTCTATACTATAAGAGCTAAATTCTGGGGTACTGGTGGTAAGCTCTATGAAGAACCATTAATTGACATACATGAGGTACTCAAGGTTAAGAATAAGAAGGTCTTAGTGGTTGATGAAGTTGTTGATACAGGAGCTACAATGACTAAAGTAGTTAGATTGCTGAATGGTTTAGGAGCAGCTGAAGTAAAGACTGCAGTACTACATTATAAAGTAACAAGTTCACACATACCCAACTTCTACGTTGAGAAGGTTGAGGAGTGGGCTTGGATATTATATCCGTGGACTATAGCTGAAGCACTTTATAGTCTATCAAAGCAAGGTAACGGTATTAGTAAGGAGAATGTGATAAGGAATGCACTAGAATTAGCTAAGAAGCTCGGCATAGATAAGGAAAGTGAATTAATAAGTACTGATTACTTAATCAAGTCATTAAGGTTTTACATGAGGAGGGATGGCCTTGAGTAGTAGGGAATTCTACCCTACTTGTCCATTCGATTACAGATATGGTTCAGAAGAGATGAGAGAGTTATTTAGACGTAACAATATGTTGAGAAGATTCATAGATGTAGAGATAGCGCTCATGAAGGCGTTAGAGGAGGTGGGCATAGCCCCTAAGGGTTGCTATGAAGTCTTGAGTAAGTGTGCATTAAGAGTTGGTGTTAAGGACATTGACAAGCTTGAGTCAAAGTATGGTCACGACATAGCGTCACTAGCCATAGCACTTGCTGAAGCCTGTGGTGAGTGCGGTAAGTACGTCCATTTAGGAGCTACTAGTTACGATGTTGTAGATACTGCATGGTCGTTAATTATAAGAGATGCATTAAAGATAGTTAAGGAGAAGCTTAAGAATGTATTGAATATATTAATTAAGTTAAGTATGGAGCATAAGGATACGTTAATGGTAGGTAGGACGCATGGTCAGCACGCATTACCTATAACATTAGGCTTCAAACTTGCTAACTATGTCTATGAATTATCACGAAGTTACGAGAGGATATGTGACCTCGAGGGCAGGTTAATCAGAGGTAAGATATCTGGTGCTGTAGGTACTATGGCCGCATGGGGTGATAAAGGACCTAAGATAGAGGAGATAGTGTTAAAGACACTAAACTTAAGGGCTCACGCAATAACTACTCAAGTAGCTCCTAGAGATGGTTTTGCTGAACTTGTTTCGGTACTAGCAATATTAGCAAGTCAGTTAGACCGTTTAGCACTTGAAGTTAGGGAGCTATCTAGGAATGAGATTAATGAATTAATCATAGCGAGCGGTAAGATAGGTAGTAGCACAATGCCTCATAAATCAAACCCCACAATAGCTGAAAGGATTTCCGGACTAGCTAAGGTATCTAGATCACTCATTACAGTAGCTCTAGAAAATATACCGTTAATGCATGAAAGAGACCTAACTAATAGTAGTAGTGAGAGGTTCTTAATACCGCATACATTCTTAGTGATAGATCAAATACTAATTGATACCGAGAGAATGCTTAAGTCCCTAAGAGTTAATAAGGAGGCCATGTTGAGAAATCTAAACCTTAGTAAGGGGGCTATAATGGCTGAATGCTTAATGATTAAATTAGTTATTAAAGCTGGAATACCTAGGCATAAAGCACATTCAATACTTTCAGAACTTAGTAGGGAAGCATTGAGTAGAGGCGTAAGTTTAAGGGACGTAATTAATGAGAGTGACGTAGCTAGATTATTGAGTAGGGATGACATCAACGAATGTTTTGATTACAGTAAGTACCTAGGTAGTTATGAATATCTTATTGAGAGAGCCTTAAATTATGCTAAGAACTCTCTAAGGAGGTGTTAATGATGCTAACCATAGTTGTTGGTGGGTTCTTTGGTGATGAGGGTAAGGGTAAGGTAGTATCATATCTAAGCTTGAAGGATGATGTAGGAATAGCTGTCAGATGTGGTGCTGTAAATGCTGGTCATACTGTAGTCTTTAATGGTAAGACATGGAAATTGCGTATAGTACCATCAGGATTTGTGAACCCGAGGACTAAACTCTTAGTAGCTCCTGGTGCTCTGGTTAGGCTTGACGTACTTTACAAGGAGTTAGATGAAACGAAGACTCATGGTAGACTTTACCTCGATAGAAATACAGGTATTATTGAGAAGCATCACGTAGAGACTGAAAGGAGAGATGCTCTTCTAACGGGGAGAATAGGCTCAACACTACAGGGTGTAGGTGCTGCTATGGCTGATAGAGTGCTAAGAAGGTTAAAGTTAGCTCATGAGTTTCCAGAATTAAAGGAGATGATCACTGATGTACCCTTAGAGGTTCATGAAGCATTGAGGAAGGGTGCCAATGTATTAATTGAAGGTACTCAAGGAACGTACTTAAGTCTCTACCATGGAACATATCCCTACGTGACTAGTCGTGATACCACAGCATCAGCATTTGCGTCGGAGGTTGGTGTAGGACCTAAGGATGTTGATGAAGTACTTGTCGTATTTAAGGCCTACGTAACTAGGGTTGGTGGAGGACCTCTAGATGGCGAGTTACCTCCTGAGGAGGCTGAACGTAGGGGTTGGATTGAGGTAGCAACAGTTACTGGTAGGAGGAGGAGAGTTGCACCATTTAACTTTGAGCTAGCTAGGAGAGCCGTCATGCTTAACTCAGCTACTCAAGCTGCAATTACGAAGCTTGATGTATTATTCCCTCAAATAAGGCGTATTAGAGAGTGGGGTAAGCTACCTAAGGATGTACGCAAGTGGATTGAAGATGTAGAGGAACGTATTAAAGTACCGATAACCCTGATTGGTACGGGTCCTGACCTAAAGCACATCATTGATAGAAGGCCTGAATTAGGCTTTCTTAGGTGATTTATCATGAAGTATGACGTAATAATAATTGGGGCAGGCCCTGCAGGTCTCTTCGCAGCTCACGAACTAATCACTTTAAGTAAGAAGCCATTGAGAATAGCCATAATTGATCGAGGCTATAGAGCCTCTTTACGTAGGTGTCCTCTACTAATCAAGAGTCTTGATGTAGACTTTAGGTTTAACTTCAGGACTAATGGCTGTTTTAAATGTACTCCATGTCACATAATGCATGGTGTTGGTGGTGCAGGAATCTTTAGTAGCGGCACCATTAACTTAAGACCAGATGTGGGGGGTGATTTAGATAAGTTAATAGGTAGTTGGAGGAAGGCTGAAGAGTTAATAAGGTACGTCGATGAAGTATTCGTTAAGTTTGGTGCTCCTAAGGAGAGGTTATTCAGAGTAGATGATAAACTAATAACAGAACTTGAGAGATTGGCGGCGAGAGCTGGTGCTAAGTTCATACCAACCCCGCAGAGACATATAGGATCAGACAATACGGTAAGAGTTATAGAGAACATGTCTAGGTATCTAGAGCAGAAGGGTGTTAGATTCATACTAGGAACTCAAGCTCTTGATATTGAGAAGAGGGGTAATTCAATCTTAGTTAAGACTTCAAGAGGTACATTAGAAGCTAAGTATGTACTCATAGCGCCTGGACGTAGTGGTGCCTCATGGTTTGCCGAACTAACTAGGAGGAGAGGTATAGATACTGAGCCAGGACCTTTAGACATAGGTGTTAGAGTTGAGATACCATCATATATTGCTGAGCCGATAACTAAGATCGTTAGGGATCCTAAAATAATAATGTATACTAAAGTATATGATGATAAAGTACGAACTTTCTGCACAAATCCTAACGGATTCGTAGTCCAGGAAACATATGATGGTGAAATAGTCGGTGTTAATGGTATGTCATACGTGGGTATAAAGTCTAAGAATACTAACTTCGCATTACTAGTGACTATTAAGTTAACAAACCCCATGGAGGATACAATAGCTTATGGTAGGAGCATAGCCCACTTAGCAACGAGATTAGGTGGTGGTAAACCCATAATACAAAGGCTTGGTGACTTAATAGCTGGTAGAAGGAGTACCTGGGAAAGGATTGGTAGGAGCTCCATAGAACCTACATTAAAGAATGTTACTCCTGGTGATATAGGTATGGCATTACCCTATAGAGTTGTTGCAAACATAGTCGAAGCAATAAATAGGCTAGACACATTAATGCCTGGTATCGCTTCAGCACAAACGCTACTTTACGCACCGGAGATTAAGTTTTATAGTGTTAAGGTCATAGTTAATGAATACTTAGAAACTACCTTAGAGAACGTATTCGTGGCGGGTGATGGTGCGGGACTCTCGAGAGGCATAAACGTTGCGGCAGCAACAGGTATTCTCGCAGCTAGAGGCATACTCATGAAGTCTGGACTCATGAATTAGTAAGTCTCAGCCTCTCTAGAACAGTTAACTAACCTAAATAAGCCTCTCTCCCTCAACCTATTCCTAAACACAATAGGCTCCTTAACTACAGAAACATTACATATATTTAGACCTTCATCTACCCTAACTAAGAGAAGCGATGAGCTAGTACCTATAAAGCCTAGGAACTTCCTGGGTATCACATCACGATTAACTATATCAACCTCAAACACGGCTCCTCTAAAAACCAAAATCGACGAGCTATCATACCTCACGCCAAGTTCACGAGCTAGCTTTCCTATCAGCTTACTATACTCCGTCATTCACTAAACCTGAGTAGTTTAAGGATAAGGCTAAATAAGCTATCATGAAGTTTCAACTGAAGGAGAAACTAAGGAGCATTTCAAGTCTAAGTTAATTATGGTAAAATTAAGGTATAGGTTGTGTAAATATTTGATAAAACTTGTTATTAATTTGTATGAATATTGCAATCCACGGATTACTTAACTCACTAATTTTTACTTCGATAACGAATGCTGCAGGTTTACCAGTTATGTATATTCTAGTTAAGTTTACATTACCTTTATAGTATAATGATAGCATAGCGTACTCACTAATTTGAGGTGGCTTAATGTATACATAGGTACTTGAGACAGTAGAAACTGCTTCACTCCCTACTCTTAGTAATGTTGTTGTATTGCTTATATTTGAGTATGGTGTTGTGAGTAGGTAGAGGGTGTAGTTTATTGGCATTGGTCTATCTGTGAATTTATTGAGTACTGCGATGTATATTGAGGCTGGCTGTGCATCAAGTGTAGAAATCTGGTACAATATTCTATAATAATCAGTACCATTGATACTCATACTAACAACTGATAACTTAGCAATCGCTATCCTACTACTCTCCCTAGATATTGTTAGAGTCGTTAATGCAGCCTCACTCTGACTTGCCGATATGGTAATGAATAGACTCCATAAAGCGAGACTGATAGCTACTGCCGTAGCAGTTAGTATGAGTGTAGTTAATACTGAAGCCTGAGCCCTCACTACTTAACACCTCAAGGTCTAGCATAGAAGGTTATGCCAGCAACCTCTAATGCCATTATGAAGTCACCATCATCATAACCCTCACCGCTACAGGGCCAGGGAGTCCATTCATCAATAACAGCATTAGAGTAAGGATCTAAGAAACCTATAGCTATATAGTAGGTCCCACCTTCAGGTACAGGTAGCATTGCTGATAGTACGACGAAATTCTTATTAGGTGGTATTGTGTTTTCATAACCATCAAGTTCACTATAGAGCCATTCACGTGAGCTAACTATTTTACCGCTTAATGAGTCAACTAGGTACACCCCAAATAGGGGTCTATCAATTTTCACTTCATCGGTTAGGGGGAAGGGGAGAACACCTGGAAGAAGTTCGGGGTTGTCATAGTAATTATCGTGGAAGTAAACCCTTAAGGCTATCCTTATGAATGCTACGTCGTTGCCGTCGACTTGATATCCTGTTAGATTTATTAGGAACTCCTTCGTAGACCAATCATCAGTCCAATTACTGTATAGACATGTGAAGAGGTAGCTCTCCTTAACTACATCGTTATATTTACATATTGTTTGGGTTACATTTCCTAAAGCACTATCCTGATCTTCGGTCACGTAAACAAGTTCTGGGTATGTGTTACCATCTACATCAGCCGAGAAAATGTATGGCTCATAGCTACTTTCAATAATGTTTGGATACCCTATATCATCAGCATTAGCATATATTATAACCTCGCTCGCTGTGCCATTCAACTCTATGTATCCTTGCTCTAATCTAGTTCCTGAATATAGCCACCAATAACCCAGCGCATTCTCATTAACTAAGGTATCTAACGTCCCATCACCGTCAACGTCATATTCAAGTACTAATTTCCCGGATTTGGGTTCATAGTTTATTATTTTCATTCTAAAGCATTTATTAATTTTAAATAAGTAATAGGAGCCCTTATCCTCTCGAAATACATCACTATAAAATGTGAATGACGCACCACTCTTAAATATGAGAAACTCTACAGGTACACAGCCAGTAACCATGATGTTATACCTTGGTGGACCCTCCTTATTTCTTGACCAGTCAGGATTATATCCTATGAACGCATTATTGAAGGGTATCTTTGTATTCTTGCCTTGGGGATCGTTACTGCCTATAATTTCAATACTAGGCTTGATCGGATTACTACCAATTATGTATGCGTATCTTACTAATGCTGTTACGCTCTCTCCATCGGATGATGTTCTAGCCATACCTATTCCGGCATTTGATGAGTTACTGTCAGGAATTGCTGGCTCTATCTCTGCTTCACTAACCGTAACATCTGTCCTATTAGCTAATGTTGAGGCTTCAAGCGTTATTGGTGTTATGATAACTGCTGTTGCTTTTTCAGCTAAGACTGCGACAACCTTCCTCACTTCTATAACATTACCCCTACTTGTTGTGATACTACATACGTCACTTATATTACTTAGTCCTAATTTACTTATATTTATTTTCAAGTAGCCATTAACATTTAATCTAATTACTTCCTGATCCCTATCTATCGACATGTCTGAGGCTGAAATTACTGCATCCGGGTTACTGATTACTATGTCGTAAGCACGCATTACTACGTTGCATTCACCATTCTCATCCTTGAGTATTATGTAAGTTAGATCTACGGGTACAGCACCTGTATTAGCCACGGTTAATATATCATTACTTAAGTTAGCTCTAACCTCTTCAAGTTCCTTAGATTCACTTAATGATGCACCTAATTTGTAAGTACTATAAACTTCCTGGGCGGTACTTATGTAGAGCATAATGAGTGGTATAACACCTACAGTGATTAATAGCACCATTATCGTACCAGCTACGACTGCTGATATGCCCTTCATGACTTAGTACCTAGCCCAAAACTAAGGGTATCTTAAACCTTATTAAGTCTAGGTTAAGAACCTCAACTAGTCACTAATCAAGATTTAACTTAAGTAAAGTAATACTTTCCACTAACCTAAAGGATAGTTACACATTTTTAGCTTAACATCACTTCAATAATGATAATTTCTTGAGTGACGTCTTTATTTAAGGTTTATTAGTTTTCATTGTTAGAGTAAATTAGGTCGGTGCTTGAATGAGGACAACTATTAAGGTTTACAGTAGTGTTAAGGAGTTCATTGATGATATGGAGAACATGTTAGCTATATATAGGAGAGAGCTAGGTAGAAGTCTTAGAGAGCTTGAGGAGTTAAGAGCTAGGTATGAGGGTTATGAAGTACTAAGGAAGATGTTAAGTAAGGTTGTAGGTACTGAGGTTGAGAGTTTAGCATCACTTAGTAGTATTAAGTTAGGGTTACTTCACCCATTTAAGGAGGAGGTTGATGCCTTAGAGGAGGCTGTTGAGGATTTAAATAGGAAGGTAATGACTATTGAGACTATAAGGAAGGAGTTAATGAAGTTTAAGGAGCTAATGGAGATTGAGGGAGTTAAAGTCGAGGTAATAATTATTGACGGCATACCTAGGACGGTACTAGTTAAGGTTAAGTAGCGATTATTCTTAGGCTACCCGTCACGTAGGTACTACTCCATATTACTATAGCTCACCATACGTAACTCAGCGCTAACGTAGAAAGTTTTATAAGTACTCATGAGACTATGTGACGGGATAATCATGAACCTAAGAAAGGGTATATCACCTGTAATAGCTACAGTCATAATAGTAGCAGTTGCACTAGCAATAGCAATAGCAGTAGTAGGATGGATTATGGGGATATGGGGAGCAGTAACAGGAGGAACAGAAATGTTAAAAATACTACCTGATAGCTACATAAATACAACGGGATATTTAGTATTACATGTAAGGAATGAAGGTGGAGCTACTGCATCAATATATAGGATAGAAGTAGGTAGTGAGGGTATAACATCATTCTCGTATCTTACAACTACTGCATTGATAAGCACGATATCCACAGCAGACTTGACATCAACTGGTACCAGTATAAGCGTATCCGCAGGCGCGGATGTATACTTATATATAAAGCTAAGTGGTAGTTATACAACTTCAGCCATATACACAGTTAAAATTTATACAACAGCGGGTAATGTTTACACCGCGCAAGTACAGGCCAAATAATTTTAATATTTCAATAAAACATAAGTACCTATTAGTTCGGCTATGTTACATTATGATTTAAAATAAATTCTTTTTGACTTTATTGTTAGCACACTATTATAGCTGGATAATAGCACATTTATTTCAGGGAAGGAAATGAGAGGTAAAGTATTCACCGTACAACTCGCTTCATTCTTGTTAATTACAGTTATAATTCATTATTTAGACATATATTTCATTAGATTTTGTGATGAAGTCTTATATATCAAAGCAGGTGAGGCATACTTAAGGGGTGTCCCCCCTATCTTTATCAATTTCGAGCACCCACCTTTAGCTAAATACCTTATAGGATTCTTTTACATTATAAAGTTGGGTTCATATTTACCATTAATTACTATACTACTTTCTGTATTTTTAATGTCAAAAATTATTAGTCAATACTTAGATAAGATTTATGCTTACCTATATACTATCGTTGTAATTACAGATACATTAATAATTAATATGCTTCATTTTAATCTTCTTGACCAGGTGGCATTAATCTTCACTTCGGCATTCATATATGCCGTCTTAAAATTTGATTTAACAAAAGGTTGCAGTAAAAGTAATAAAGAATTTCTCATATTGGGGCTTTTAATGGGCCTAGCCTTAGCCTCTAAATGGAGTTCTGCTTACGTAGTATTACCTGCTCTGATAACCGCATGCCTCTTTAGGAGGTACTGGATTAAAAGTTGTGGATTATACCTACTCCTATGTATAGCATTTAGTTCATACATTGCAACATTTGCTATGGATTTTATAGATGGTGGTCCTCAGTTATTTATCAAACACAATATTGAGATGATTAAGTATATGATTTGGAGACACTCGATAACGTTACCGCTAGTGATCAACGGTTTCTTGACTCTTATAGGTAAGGTTTCTTTTTGGTCTCATCAATACCATGAATACCTTACATTAATAATAGCTAACTCAACCTATATTAACTACACGGCATCCGTCCTTAAAATGGGTGAGCTCCTTATAGAGTTTAATTGTTGGCTTGGTTCATTTGCTTGGCCACTAATGTTTTACTATTCATTAAAGCTGATTTATGACTCTATTAAGAGTAGAGACAATACCTGGGCGGTAATTTCCTTAGCTATTCTTGGATCTGCGCTCTTGCCTATTCTTCATGGTAACATCGCTTGGTATTATCTTTTCTATGCTGTATTCGCACCAATCGCTATAGTTAAGTATGCCTCTAGGAAGCTATTAGTGGCGATAATAATTGCCAATATTACTCAGGTAGCCTTGCTTAAGCTAGGTATACTCAATACTACGTATAGCTTTTCCTTGAACATGTCTTGAAATGAACTCATTACTTAAAGGTAAGTGTTCCTTGATAAACATACCCTGCTTTACTATACATCTTAATGTTTACGTAACTCCCTATGTTTAAGTTATTACTTATCAATACCTCTATCCGTACATCTGTTCCAGGTATGAGTATTAGTCCATCGTTTGTTATTTCTGCTTTACCGCTTTCACAAGAAATTATTTTTACATTGTCATTCGTAAGTTCTATGTATTTAGAAGCTATTTCCAGTGCATAAAGTATCAGTTTCGGTTTTATATTGCTATATAGGTGAAGATGTAATATGTAACCACCCTCACTCTTTGTAATATAGCTATCCCCTTTAATCATTAAGGTTTCTAGGCTTTTCTCCTGTATGGGTGTTATCGTTGATAGTATATACGTTACAGCGGTAATGGCGAGTATTAAGGTTACGCTAATTAATACTACTGTGGCTATGGCGGTGCTTAGTGCTTTCATGGCGGTATCACCTTGCCTATGCCTGTTAGTAGTATTATGAATGATGAGGCTGCTGTTAGTACTAGTAGTATTATTGAGTGTATGAATCCTGATGCTGCTGACAGGTCTTGTACCTTACCTATTACCAGGCCCATCAGCCATGAGCTAAGCATTACACCTATAGTTGTTATTAATGTTAGTACTGCCATGTCTTGAGGTGTTATTTTTACTTTTAGAGCACCTATCCCTGCACCAGTAATTCCTGACTGTACTAGTGAGCCTCCGAGTATGATTATGGTTAGTAGTGATGCTACTGCTAGTAGTAATGCTCCGAAGTATAGCATTATTGAGTATGGTCTTAGCCTTCTCCTCAACTCATCTCTAAATTCAGCTAATGCTCTAAAATACCTAGCTATTGAGTCTAGAACATCAGGAGCTCCACCACCGAACTCTATAGCATCGACTAGAAGTCTCATCGTAGCTATGGATAACCAGTCCTTATAACCCCTGATGGCAGTCCTTACAGCCCTCTCTAAGTCTACACCGAGAGATAGTGCTGTAGCTACCCTCTTTATTATTGGAGTAAATGTTCCGTAATCCCTCTCAGAGATTGTTATGATGCTCTTCTCAGGACTTAAACCTGTCTTCCTAACCTCAGCAAGATCCCTAAGGAAGTTAGCTACATGGTGGTGAAGTCTGCCTTCTAACCTCTTATAGTTTAGGTAAGAGTTGACAGGGCCAGCACTAGCTATTGCTAACGTTATTATTAGGGATACCATGACAACAACTATGTGATAGAACCTTATCTCAGTATTACCTAGTAGTAGGGGTGTACCACCAGCGAAGGTGAAGAACGTAAGGCCTGCTAGAGCACCTATAGGTGCTGTAACTACTAACCATGCGTAAGGCTCCCTATTACTTATGGGGGTCTTAGGTTGTGATGCATCTATGAAGAATAAAATCATTATAGTTATTAATGGTAGACCTATCAGGCTATATATTATCATGCCACCTAAACCAGTCAGGACTCCACCAAATGGTAGGATACCACTAACGACGAAGAATACGTAGAGTGATATTGAAGCTATAACTGCTATGGCGATGTATGCCTCAATAAATAGGCCAACCTTCTCAGCTATTAGCTTTAGGTTTTCAGCCTCCTCCCTGAATAGGTCTTGAGTTCTCAACTCTAAGTAATGAAGTACATCACCACCTGTTCTTACAGTCGTGACGTAGCCTAGTAGGAAGTTTCTATACCTCCTTGATGGGTGGTGATATGCGTTATCCTCAATAGCTGTTAATATATCCTTACCAAACATCCTAACATCTCTAAGGATCTTCTTAGCTTCCTCCCTGATGTACTTGAATATCTTAAGGTTAGCTATCCTCTCAATAACACTCTCAGGAGCTACACCACCTCTAGCCATAGTACTTAAGTATGCAGCAAAGAATGGTAGTTCAGATTCAACACCAATCAACCTACTTGAGGCTCTAGAGGCTGGGTAGAGGATATATGCGAGAAAAACTATTAGTGAGGCTATGATAGGTGTTAATACTAGGACCATCTTGAGGATCAAGTTCTCTACATAGCCTATGATTGCTGTAACGAAGACTACCGAGACTATTAAAGTTATGAGTGAGTGCATGAAGGCACGAGCTGTATATAACTGAGGATATGTCTCAATTCCTGCTCTTCTTAAATGTTGATCCATCTCAAAGACGCTATTAAAGGAGTTAGCTATACGTCCAAACATTACTAATGCTAACCTATCTAAAATTAAGGAGGCAGTCCTAGCTAAGCCTAACTTAGGCTTAGCCAATACCTGCACCCCTAAGCTTCTCTAACTCGGTTAATGCCTTCTTGTAGACCTCATCAGGTTTTGCGTAGTACTTATGAACAACTGAAGCTATATCTTTATAGTACCTAATACCCTTAGCCCTCATCCATTCAAGAACTATAGCTCTCCTATAGACCTCATCAGTAGCCCAGTCAAAGTCCTTACCCCTAAACTCAGCAATATCCTTCAACACCTCACTCCTATCGAGGTACAAGTGGAACGTATCCTTGCCCGGATCCCACTTACTTATCGTTACGTAATTGTTATAGTCCTTAACCTCCCACACCTCGGATATCTTCCTAGCTATGTAGTAAGTGCCGTCAGGTCTAAACATCGTCACTCTCCTAATGACTAAGGCGAAATCAAGTAGTGAGATATAGCTCTTAGGTATATTCATAGGTGGACTAGTAAGTCTCTTCACGGCTGCATCAATGTATTCGGCATGTAATGTAGTCAAGCCTCCATGACCTGTATTATGTAGTAGTACTGGTATGTTTCCTCCGAAGAATGATTCAGTATCAGGTACTGAAATATCGTATACATATCCTTGATAAGCCCTCTTCCTTATATCCTTAATCTCAATGAATGCCAGCTCCCCACTCATTAGTTGTTCGAACTTCTTCAGGTATTCCATGGATTGAGGAGTGAAACTACCCTTCCTCTTAATCCATTGCAATACTTTTAAGGCTGTTTTCTTGGATATGTATTTTCTCCTAGTAATGTACGTTAACTCTAATGGTAACGACTTAAGCTTAGTCAACTCCATCAGCTTCATTATCAACTTTACAGGCACTCTTTCGTGAGCATTTGGCTTCTTATAATCAGTGTCTAGGTATACTAAAACATTGTAGTAATTCTTACTTTCATTCTTACCTGACCCTTTCTCTATAGTTAGCTCGGAGTAGTAACCCGCTATTCTAGCTAACCATAGTATCTCGTAGGCTAGTCTCTCATTAGCTGTGGTATAGCAGGTGTACCTCCTCTTTAACGTTCTTCTAGAGTCTGCTTTTAATCCCTCAAAGAATGCTTTAATAACACTTCTTGGTGAGTTCCATAATTGCGGAGGTATTCGTTTTTCATGTAGGTTAGCACCGAGGAGTTTCCCAAACAATTCAGCTAACAATGTGTGAGGATACTCATATATGGTGTATGTATCCCTATAGCTGATAACTAACTTAATGTTAAACCTTCTCCTCATTACCTCTAATACCTTCTTAGCGATGTCATCCTCATTCTTACCGAATGTAAAGCATAACCTCTTACCTCTATGCTCCTTGACACAGCCATCAGCTATGTAAGCCCCAAATACGAACGCTAACTCTTCATCTAACTCTATTAAACCTGGTAAGCTATGACCCCTCCTCCACCTCTTTATTCTTATTTTACTCCTTACCTCACTATTCTTCTCAAGAGTGAGGTATCTAGATAGAGGTATCGGGTTTCTACCTCCACTAAGTTTCTTAATCTCTTCTGGTACATTATCTACGTAGTCCTTTGTGGGATCCCCTATAGCCTCAATCACATCAATTAATTGATATTTAGTATCTACATTTGCGGGGTTACTCTTAGTGAAGGTTACTAGTAGCTCACCAGGCTTAAGCATTGATACAGGCTTCTCAATTATCTCTAATGTTTCCTGATCTAGTACGAATACACTATGACTACCTGTAGCTTCTATTTTCCCTCCACCTTCAAGCGTTATCTCATATATTTCATTAGCTCTATGTCTCAGTACGTACTTGATAGGTTTCCAGGATGTATGGTAACCGTTATGACTTAATACGTAGTATCCCTTAACGGGTTTAGGTACCCACTCCTCACCTTCCCTATAGAACTTATCAATAAATTCACCTATCTTCATTAACCTAACTTCACCCTTAGAATTCTTAATTAGAACTGGTGTGTCGTAGGATACACTCGCAATTGCTTGGAATAGTACGTATGCTTCCTCACCTCGTACCTCACCAACTATTATTACGTCAGGTCTGTACCTTAAGCTGACCTTGACTAAGTCATAAAGTGTTATCTCACCAATTTTTTGGGGTCCTACACCGTAACTAGGTCTAGCAACCAATTGCACCCAATTCTCTAAGGGTAGTCTAAGTTCTGGTGTATCCTCTATAGTTACTACCTTAACTGTAGGTCTGAAGAGTGTTGCTAAGGCGTTTAGTGTTGATGTTTTACCTGAACCTGTTATACCTAGTATTAGCCCGGTCTTCTTATGCTCTATTAGCAGCCAGAGGTAGGCAGCTAGCTCTGGTGATAGGTTACGCCATTCAATCATGTCAATAATCGTTATTGGGTCCTCCCTAAACTTCCTAATAGTAAATGTTGAACCACTAGTCGATACCTCCTTCCTAAATGTTGCTGCTAATCTATGACCCCCAGGAAGTATCGCATCAACTACGGGGAATGCCACTGATATGTGCTTACCAGCCTTATGAGCTAACCTAACAACTAATGAGTCAAGTTCTTTCTCAGAATTAAACACTATGTTTGTCGGTATGTACTCATACCTCCTATGCCACACATATACGGGTTTACCAACACCATTACATGATATATCCTCAATGTATTTATCCCTCATCAATGGATCTATAGGTCCATAGCCTACTACGTCCCTCTCAACATAGTATAGTATCTTAGACCAAGAAACACCTGGGGTCTTACCAAATCTTATTCTATACTCCATAGCTATCCTTTTAGCCTCCTCCTTAAAGTACTCAAGACCTTCCTCACCAGATGTTGGAGGTTTTAACTCCCAGTATAGTATCTCCATAATTCTTTTGTAGACCTTTTTCTCGGACTCAGTAAGAGGTATTTCATCAACCCAGTATACGGTCTCGTTAGTGTCTGGATTCTGAAATATTCTTGCCCAAGCCCATGGATCATAGAGAGGGTATGTCTCAACCTCCTTGAAGCCTGCTAGCTTAGGTACCTGTCTACGTTCAGGTACACGAATCTTTAACTCTTCTTTAAAGAACTCTCTAACAAGCTCTAATGCTTGCTCCTTAACCTCTTTCTCTCGCTTTCTTGATGGTCGCTTAAAAAATTTGATCAACTACGCAAACCCTCACTCTCTAAAAGTAGTATTAAGAGCTAATAAAATCTGAGTATCTGACTCCTGCCGACCCTCAACTCAGATTTTATAAAATCACTTAATACAAGTAGATCGGGGGCATAGTTAGTGGGTAGTAGTCGTATTAAGATACTGCGACAGGCTCTTCTAACGTCATTACTCATGCTTATTATGGTCATATTGATGATTCAAAGTCTCATCGCACACTCACAGAATAGTAATGAACTACTTAATGATTTCGGAGAACCGTTGGTCATACCATTAAATATTACATTAAAAAGTGTAGATATAGCTTATTTAGACGTTAGTAATGGGTTAATATACGTAGCCGGTGAGGGTAATAAGGGTTTTATTATAGGAGTAATTAATTCATTGTCGCTTAAACCTTCACCACATAAATACCCCTTACTAGGCTCCCCAGTAACATTCGACATTGATAGTGTTAAGAAACCTAGGTATTATGTTATAGGTACTAATGAAGGTGAATTACTAGTATTTCCTGCAGGAAGTCTTAAGCCGACACTTAAGTACATACAAGGTGATGAAGCAAGAATAATTAATGTATTCGTAAATAATGATGGTGCAGTCATCGCTACATACGATGTTAATGGTAGGTTGTTCGTTAAGGTATTTAAAGTAGGTGTTAGCGGTTGGACTGAGATTGGCGACTTCATAGGTAACGCACCTCTCAAGAGTATTGAAGGAAGGAGATTAGTTGATACCTCATTAGTTAAGGTACTTGATGGTGATGACGCCTTATCAGGTGGTATATTACTTAATGCTTACTATACGATCCCTTCATACTTACTTAAAGTTAAGGTCGTTAGCTCAGTTAATAACACGCCTATAAGCAATGCTAAGGTCTACGTACTTAATAAAGAGACTAAAGAAATATTCAGCAGTACTACAGATGCTGAAGGTTACGCACTCATACCTATAAGTCTACCAATTAAGGATATCGTAATATTCGTTAAGGTTAAGGGTACATGCTATGAATACGAATTTAAGAATGTAGAATTAGAAAGTATAAGTGATAAGGTATTCCTGCTAAGTAAAGTCTTAGTGGTCCCATCAGGTACTGTATCTTTATGTCCTATGGAGACACGTAATCTTATCTTAGAATTTGATAGAGTTTCGGGGAACAGCTTAGAAAGAGTTGGAGTACTCAACTTATCCGATGTTGAATATATAAGGATTCATTCATTTCTTGATGTCTCAAAACTCATGAGGAAATTTAGGTACGTGATCGTAACTAGTGGTAGATTCATTACATATCCCTCTTATGAAGTCTTAAGAATTCTATACCTTGATAAAAATTTCAACCTAACTCATGAGACTACATATAGATTATTCTCCACCATTACTAAGGTAACCTATACACTAAGTGGTGATGTATTAGCTGTAGGCACCTCAGGTGGTACTGTATATGTATTTAAACTTATTGGGAATGAATATAAAGCGTTTTACGCTTATAGATTACCTTCATCAATAACTTCATTAAGCATAGCAGACTCTGTAGGCGGTTCTAAAGCCATTATTGCTGGTGATGCCTTAGGTAACGTTCAGGTACTATATATAACACCTGAATTCACATTAATGCCTATATCTAGAGTTAATACCTCACTCACATTAAGACTTGAGTCATCAGTAAGGTCAATATCGACATCACGAGATCTCAATCAGGTAGTTATCGCTACAGTTAGTAAGCTATACTTAATTTTGGGGTTAGGTGATACTCTAAGTAAAGGTATCTTAGAGATTGATCTTAATGAGAGAATTACTCAACCATTAACTATAAGCTTAATGGATCCTAAGGGTATGTATGTAAGTAATGCAACCATAATAGTAAAGAGTATTGATGGTAGAGAGCTCTTCAATGTAACAACTAACTCCCTAGGCTTTGTAAGGCTCAATCACATATTACCAGGTACTTACTACATTGAAGTTTATCCAAGACAAGACTACCTGAATAAATCAATAACTAAGGCGGAAATACTACCTGGTATGTTTAACTTGACGTTAAAATGTATGTATAAACCTGTTGACATATCATTCACGATCATTGATGGAGAGTATGGAAGCATACCTAAGGAGGAACTAAGATTCATTATTGAGGGTTTAAATGGATCGAAATACTACTATGTATTGCCTCACAATAGTACGTTTACACTTAAATTATTACCAGGACATTACAAAGTTTATGTAGAACCTAGTGATAGAGTTGAAGGTAAACCTCTCTATGAGTCTGTAACTGAGAGCATAGACGTACCTAAAGATAGGGACATAAGAATAGTTTTGAGAAGAAATACATTCACACTGACATTAATCTTCATAGATACTGAAGTAAAGGGGCCTCCAAGAGAGGGATTCAATATCGTTTTAAGAGATACCGAAGGCAATGTACTTAGCAATTTAAGCATAACTAAACCTTCAGTAACTCTTAAGTTGAGATACAAGGGATTATTATTCCTAGAGATAATACCTAAGAGCATTCCTCATGAGGAGTCATTGTACTTTAGGAAATTGTATAAGTTATACCTAGTTAATGATATGAAGGAGATAATACCATTAGAAGTAAATAAGATTGACGTAGCCTTAGTACTTAAGGATGCAGATACTGGTGGACCACCGGAATCACCTATAGATGTCTTTGCTGACGGTAAATACTTAATAACTATACCTAAAGGTACGATAGTACAGCACATAAACCTAAGTAAGGGTACACATGAGTTGGTACTAAAGCCTAAACCATACATTAAAAAACTTAATATAACACTATATAACATAACACTCATTAAGGTAGAGGTAGTTAGGCCTACAATTATTAATGTAACATTGAAGAGATTGTATGTTAATTCAACACTAATTATTAAGGATTACTATAGTGGTGGCGGACCTATAGAGAAATTGACATTATATATCAATAATTTAAGAGTAGGTGATGTACCTCCTAATGCTTCTAAACCTGTTACTCTTGTAGTACCCTTACGTAAAGGTCTTAACACGATAACCTTAAGAGGTAAGAACGTATATGCTGAATTCATTAAAAAGATTACTGTTAGGGAACCTACGAATATAACTATTGAGATTCCTAGGAAGACATTCCTAGTAAAACTCACCTTAGTTAATGATTTAGCTCAGCCTGTTCATGGTGGAGTAGTTAAAGCTATAGGTATAGGTATGAAGTTTGAAGGTATGAGTAGTATAGTTAATGGTGAAGCCGACCTTAAGTTACCTTACGGAGTATATACAATAATAGTTGATCAACCAGGTTATGAAAGATTAACTATCGAGAGAGTCATAATATCTGATGAGGAGATCTCCTTAATATTAAAGCCAACATTAATAACAATTATTAATAGATACATGACTATATTCATAGGTGTAGCAATAATAGCACTAATATTAGTGTTAATATATAGGTATAGAGCTAAGATAAAGAGTTTAATAGCACCTGAAGAGGAGATATTCTAATGCTAAACATGTAACTTTTTGGACTTACTAACTAGCTTATCAGCTAATATATCGACTTCGTACTTACTAAACCATGGTGATCTGTCACGACTAACTCTTAAGCCAGCTGCTACGGCTCCCTTAGCTATGGCTCTTAAGGGATCTTCACCCATTAAGATCTCATATGATGATATTGCTAACAAGATATCACCGGTACCCGTTGCATTTCCCTCGATACCTGGGAGTGCTGGTACATAGTAAAGCTCGCCATCAATCGATGCTACAAGACCTCTCTCACCGTTAGAGACCATGATGATACCGTTAGATATTTTACCTAGCTCCTTACTTGCCTCAACCATGTTGTTATATATGGGTACTTCAGATAGATCTGCATGAATGATATCGGCAAGTCTAATTATATCATACATCTCATTACTCCAAACTATACCTACTTTACCATCACTACGTACGTACCTTACGAATCCTTGAACATCTAGTGCCACAAATCTAGACAATCTCTTCACTACTTTTAAGGTATCTAGATCTACTTCCCTATAGACTGGGCTTATAATGATTAATGAGTCCCTAATTAATTTTAGCTCATTATGTGATATGGTTATCTTAGATCCTCTATGCTTAAGGATTACCTCCCTCCTACCGCCTTCGACGTATTTTAATTGAAAGATCGGTGTATCAGCACCAACACTAATTAGGTTTATCCCTATATTCCTAACGAAGTTCTCATGAATATCACGTGCAGGGCTTATAATAGTTATACTTGTGTGACCGATGTAAGTGAGGGCTAATGAGCTATAGTATGCTGGCCCTCCAATACTTAATCTTTCATCTATCCTATCGATGGTGAAACTGCCAATTATTATGACGCTTAGGTCATTCTGCATGATGTCTCACCTCTTTATAATTAAGTAATGAATCTACGAACTTAGATAAAACATAAGCATATGATAAGATGGCAACTACCGTAAGTGTTTCGATGTACAAGCCTATGAGGCTGCCTACGAATATTATGAATAGTCTTACATCTCTTGAAGAGAAATTAGGAATTACACCTATTCTTGAAGGATGTACTCCTAATGATGCTTCACCACGTGCATGTATATAACTAACCAGTAAATCACCTGATAAGGCAAGCATAGATATTATAATGAGTAGTTCAGTATTAATACTACTAGATACGTGGATGTAATATGTTAATGAAGCGATTATGGCAATATCAACGAATCTATCAAGCATTGCATCGAAGAAAGCACCGACCCTACTCGTAAGACCTAAAAGTCTAGCTAACTCACCATCAACGCCGTCTATTATTGATGATACCTGAACCATTATTGCTGCGGGTATAGGCATGCCTAAAATGTAGAGTAAAGCCGAGATAAGACCTAATACGAAACTTATTATAGAAACTTGATTGGGTGTTAATGGTATCCTATACTTGACTATCGCTTTAGTTATCCTAATGGATATTCTACGATTTATGTACCTTGACACAAGCCCATCAGTAGACTTAACAAGCTTCTCCATGTAACTCACCAAATACTCTAATCAAACTATCGAGAACATCCCGTCTAGAACCATAAATTAGTTCATTAAGATCTCTAGGGGTATCTACTTCAGTCCATGTTGCACCTCTCACATCAGCAATAAACACGTTAAGGCCCTTAATTACCGCCTCATTAACTACATCAGCTAACTTGATAACATTAAATCTCGATTCCAAATTCTTAGCTATTCTATAAACTTTATCTGACATAATGAAAATGCCTATGTCTACGTAATTGAAGTCATTCAGATCTTTACCAATCCTTATAACCTTTCCGGTATTTGATGCGTTTATTTTAGTTGCCTCATTAACATCGATGTACTTAGGATTACTATCAGCGCCTACAATTATGTCAGCATTACTTATACTTTCGTAAGTTCTAAGTAAGATTGAAAGTATGTCAGGTGTGTATAGGTGATCACTCATACTCAATATGAAATACTCGCTTCTTACACATTCACTACTCTTGAGTAAACTGTATCCATTTTCTCGCTCAATTTGGGGATTCTCAACAATGCATAGGTCTATGTCGAGTCCCAGAGTATTTACTACATTGTTAAGCTCATTACTCCATCCCTTAGGAATAACTATGGTGAATCTCCTAATACCCGAAAGGTAAAGTGACCTTATAGGGTACGTAATTAATGGTTCATTTAACACCTTAACCAAAAACTTAGGTAATCCCTCACTAACACCTCTCAACCTAGTACCTAAGCCGGCAGCAAGTATGACTGCCTCTCTAATCTTATGCAAGATTGTCACCTTAAACAAGGATATGTAAAGTTTATCCTGAGTAAACCCTAGCTAGTATTAATTGGCACACTTAACTAATTAAAATTTATTTACATAAATACATTAACAATTATATGATTCATAATCAACTTAATTCATAACTTATACTTAAGAACATAAGTCTTTATCAGGAATTAATATAAGACTTGATGACGAATATTTCTTAGGTAGTATCTTGATATTTATTAAGTCTAAGCCCTACGACATTGTTAGGAAGGCTAAGGAGAATCTTAAGTCAGGTGCAATGAATCTATTAATTGCTAAGAATATGATTGAAAAAGTTAGGAGAGAGAAAGTTGATAAGGTCTTAATTCAGACAGCCATTGTTGGTATGCCAATACCATCTAGGGCTATAGCAGATATGTACATTAGAGCTGGTCTTGGATACGTATCTAAAGCATTAAAGTTAGTATTAAAGTTAGAAACAATTTGTGAAAGGAAGTTACAGCCGTATACGTTATTAATCCATGATAAACTGAGAGATATTATTAGCATACTTAGGAGCATCTCAATAAGTGAGGAATTCACTTCTGAAGATATAGATGGAATTGTAGAGAAGATTGAGAATGCAATAATAAAGTTAGAAGAAGTAGAGGGGATTATAAGTAGCTATTCCAGCTCGCTATAGTGGTTGAGTAATAGTAATTAAGTATTTAAAATCATAATCAAGTAATCTATGTGAGGAAGTAATGAGCGGTAATACTAAGGTCTATACGCTGGGTCATAGTAATAGACCTCTTAATGAATTCATTAACATATTACTTAAGTATAAAATATCTGTAGTAGTTGACGTTAGAAGATTTCCAACCTCTAAAAGATATCCATACTTTAGTAGAGAGCCTTTGGAGAAAGTACTGAGTAGTTTAGGCATTAAGTATGTTTGGCTTGGAGATTTACTCGGTGGTTTTAGGAGTGGTGGTTATGAGAGTTACATGAAGACTAAGGGGTTTAGGAGAGGATTTGAGGAGCTAATCAAGATTATTAAGGAATGTAATGAAGGTTATGTCGCTATACTATGTAGGGAGAGGTTATGGTTTAAATGCCATAGGAGGTTCATATCTAATGAATTAATTAAGTGCGGAATTGAAGTAATTCACATAATTGATCAAGATAGGATATATAAACATAAAATTAAGACTGCTTAGATGTATATGTTATCTCCTACATACTTCTTAATTAACTCCTTAAGTTCCATATACCATTTAGGCACTGTAATACCTTTAACCAGAAATTCTGGAGTTATGGCTCTTAGATCTAATACTGGTGTTCCATCGAATAAGTCTAAACCATCAACATGAATAAATCTCCCCTCTCTCTTAATTATCCTAACAATACTTAATCCTATAGGATTAGGTCTATGCGGCGAATCAGTACAGAATACCCCAATTAATGGTAACGCACTAAGCGGTATACCATAACGTGTAAATCTCCTGTGTTTGACCATTAATACCTTTCTTTGCTCATCATTAACCTTATGAAGCCATGAAACAATCAATACATGAGAAAAACCATCAATACCCTTAAGACCATCTTCAAACTCAGGAAATATTTCAATAATACCACTAACCCCCTTTGGCCATGATTTTTTAACTTCCTCATCAGTGAAGGAGGTACGAATTACACCTATAGGAGTTAACCTAATATTTAGTTCCTTCATTGTAATACCCAAATATAAGTATATAATAAGGAGACTTATACTAACTTATGCTCAAGAACCTAAAGTAAACTTTTTAAGCCTAAACCGGTACCTGGATAGGGTATCCAGATATGCGAGCACGTATTAGTACATTAAGTGTTATAGCGATTCTAGTCTCTATATTGATAATCATCTCTTCATTTCTTTCATACTACGTCATATCACTTAACACTAGGTATAATGAATTAAGGAGCAGTCTCAATAAGGAAGTAAGCGGTATTAAAAGCTCGATTAGTAGTGCCTTAGACGGCATAAGTAGTTTATTGACAAAACTCAATACTACTTTAAGTTTATTAGCAAAAAATGTTACATCGTTAAGGACTGAAACCTTAAAGATCCATGATATTTACCAAGAGATACAGGAACTTAAAGTTAAGCTTAAAGAACTTAATGAGTCATTAAGAGAGCGTGCTACTTTAGAGGATTTGAGAGAGTTAATGGCTAAGGTGGATAGACTGGAGAGTATGTTAAGTAATGCTGCAACAATTTCAGATATTGATAAGATTAGGAGTGCTATTGATGAAATTAGGGAGGATGTATCGAAGCTATCATCACTCATGGAGTTTCCTGCTGAAGTTATTGATACGTCAGGCGAGGTCGTAGTAATACCTTCAAAACCTCATAGAATAGTTTCTCTACTACCCAGTGTTACTGAAATACTCTTTGCTATAGGTGCTGACGAGCAAGTAATAGGTGTTGATGAGTTTTCTAATTATCCTCCCGAGGTTATTAAGGCTGTGGAAGAGGGGAGAATAGTTAACATAGGTAGTGGGTGGTATCCAAATATTGAGAGGATTTTATCATTAAATCCTGACTTAATTATAGGCGTTGATAGTGTTGTAAGTCATCATACATTAAAGGAGATATTTAGTAGGGAGGGTATACCGCTAATACTACTACCTGATAAGACACTTAATGATGTTATCACCTCAATAGTAATTGTTGGTAAAGCTACAGGTCACATGGATGAAGCAGCAAAATTGGCTCAGGAGTTAAGGAGTGAAATCTCTAACTTAAGATCTAAAGTTATGGAGTATTTAAGTACACACGGAAAACCTAGAGTAGCTCTTGTTGTATGGCTTAACCCTGTATGGGTTGCAGGGAATAACACATGGTTAAATGACTTAATAACATTAGCTGGCGGAATTAATGCATTCATGAATGTTAGTGGTTGGGTTAGTATAAATCCTGAGGCATTAATTGAAGCATCACCAGACATAATAATAGTGACACATGTAGGTATTAATTCAAGCGATGCATTAAAAATACTTAAGGAGTTTGTTGGTGATGCCTATAAGTATATACCTGCGTTAAGTCAAGGTGAAGTATATTGCATTGGAGGACGCTATCTAGATGCACTAATTAGGCCAGGTCCTAGGGTTGTTCAAGCGTTAAAGATATTAATAGCAATAATAAACCCCGAAGTATTAGGACTTAAGCCTGGAGAGGTACCTAAGGATATAAATCCAGATACGTTCAAGATATCATCATCATAGGTGTTCTCTAGTGAATAAGAAGTTATTTTTAGCATTAATAATTACTCTCTTACCCCTACTTATATTAATTTCCTTGGGAGTGGGCGCGTTAGTTACTATAAATATTAGCACTCTATTTAAGGTCATACTAGGCTCAAGCTTAAGCAAACCTGAGAGAGCGGTGATTATTAGGAGGTTAATACGTACGTTAGCAGCCATGATTGTTGGTTTCGGACTTTCATATTCAGGTTTAAGTCTACAGTACATTTTAAGAAACCCGTTAGCTGAACCTTACATAATAGGCCTCGCTTCAGGTGCTGCTTTAGGTGTTTTAATGACGTACCTCGCAGGGTTAACGCATCCACTTTACGTGTTTATATCAGCTGTCATTGGAGCATTAGCTACATTCTTAATAGTATTATCACTAACTACGGTTCTAGGCTTTAACCCGCTATCAATAATAATTGCAGGTATTGCTGTGACCTACTCCATCAGTTCGGTAAATATTTTCTTAATCATAAAATTATTAAGTAAGGTTAAAGGCGCTTTTTATTGGCTCTTCGGTAGTGTTGCATATGTACTTGATTACCAATTAATCTATAGCTCTATACCAGTTATAGCGTGCTGCTTGTGGCTATTTTTAAGATCTCGTGAGTTAACTACCTTGGTTTTAGGTGATGAAGTTGCTAGAGCTCTAGGTGTTAATGTCTCGAGAATTAGAGCTGAAGTTATTGTTTGCTCAGCAATAAGTACTGCAGCGGTAGTTGCTTTGGCAGGACCTGTGGGATTTATAGGTTTAGCAGCACCTTGGATTGCCAGGTTAACTGTAGGTACGGACTTTAGGAGGCTATTACCTATATCTATACTTACAGGCTCGATCATGTGTATTACTGCCGATATCATTATAAGAATTTCAAGCCCCATTATGGAGGTACCATTAACAGCTATAACCTCATTCATGGGCACTCCAATACTTATCTACTTACTAATGAAGAGATTAGGGTGGAGTGGTGCTTAATCATGAAGTGTGTCGTTGATGTTAGGAATGTTAAGGTTGTTCTTAACGGAAAGGTCATACTTAACGATGTGAGCTTTAAAGCCGAACCCGGTGAGATATTCACCATAGTAGGTCCTAACGGTGCTGGCAAGACTACACTTCTTAAGGCGTTAGCAGGGATAATTCGTACTAACTCAGGCACTATTAAGGTATGCGGATATGATTTAGTATCTAAGAGTGCTTCATCCTTAATAGGTTATGCACCAGCATCCATAACTATAGATCCATGGTGTAAAGTCATTGATGCTTTAATAGCAGCACGTTACGGTATATCAAATACATTTCTACCCACCACTAAAGATTATGAGGAAGTGTATAGAGTTTCGGAACTTCTAGGTATTACCCACCTACTCAATAGATATGTAGGTAGCTTAAGTAGTGGTGAAGGTAAGTTAGTTTTAATAGCTTCAGCACTAGTTAGAAGACCTAAGGTACTCTTACTTGATGAGCCTCTAGCATTCCTTGATGTACGTAATCAAGCCTTAATAATGAAATTACTGAGAAGTCTATCAAGAGAAGGATTAACAATAATAACAACATCCCATGAACTCCACCTAGTATCTATGTATAGTGATAAGGTGTTGTTATTAAATGAGGGAAGAGTTGTGACTGTAGGTAAGCCTAGTGAGGTATTGAGGAGGGATTTGCTTGAGACAGTATACAATACTAAGTTAATAGATGTTGAGAAAGCTAATCAGAGAATACTCATACCTACAGCGAAGGATTAAGCCTACATTAAATACTTATTACCTATAGAAGTGTTAGTAGTTAGGGAGGTAATGGAGGTAATAAGTCAATTAATGATGTTGGGGGTCATACTTATAGTGATAGGGTCATTCTTAATCATGCTTGATATAATATTAAGAAGTACTAAAGTCTTAACACCTGAGGGTGAGGTCAAGAGAGAGATTAGAGGTGGTGGAGTCATTGTTATAGGACCATTACCAATAATCTTTGGTAGTGATAGGAAAACTGCATTAATTATGGGTATACTAGGGGCTATCATAATGTTAATCCTAATAATTACATACTTATACCTTTGGAAGGTTATTTAGGTGGTTTAGATGAGGTTATTAACAGTACTTGGGTTAATGCTGATAATTGCTGGCATATTACTTATTGTTGCATCAATGATTAAGCCTATAATCATAGGAGCTCAGGAAGAAACCCAAGTAACTGGATGCGTGATTATATTATTCGTACCGATATGCTTTAGTGGTAAGGGGGTAACTTCATCCCTACCTATAATTATGGGTATCGCTTTATTCATAATAGCTTTATTATTAATCATAATTATGATGTATAAAATATATAAATTAGTATCAAGTCCTGCAATGCCTTACGGTACTTAAGTATAATAGGATTAAAATGCACTGAAAGAATTACTTACGTTCTCCTTCACTGCTTTTAGCGCTTGTTGTTTTCTTACCTTCCTTTCCACCTACTTCCTTCTCTAACTTCTTTAGTTCCTCCTCTAATTCCTTCTCTATTTCCTCTATAGGTTTCGGCGGTGGTGTTGTTGCTAACGTATAACCTATCCAACCAATGATACCAAATATAGCTGCAATAGCTACAGCTCCAGTAATCTTAAGTACGAATATGTCGTAGGGTGTGAAGAAGACTAACCATACATAAACAATTGTGACTATTATTGCTGCGATGAGTAATCCTACACCTATAATTTGGTCCTTATTCACGTATTTCCACCTAGATAATTTCTATACCTAAAAATTAAAAGTATTAAGTATTGGTGGAGTATATAATGGAAAGGTATTTTAGGCGCTATCGAATACGCTATTGGGTAGGGTCATGAGTGTAGAACTCGATTATTTCTTTAATCCAAAATCAGTAGCTGTTATTGGGGCATCAAGGACTCCTGGCAAGGTTGGATATGAAATTGTTAGAACACTTAAGACCTTTTACAAAGGTAAGATATATCCCGTAAACCCTAAAGCTAAGGAGATACTAGGTCTCAGAGCATACCCTAACATTAAGTCGATACCTGATGAGATTGACGTAGCCGTTATTGCCGTACCAGCACCTAAGGTACCTGAGGTAGCTAAGGAGTGTGGTGAAAAAGGTGTTAAAGGGTTAATAGTAATTTCGGGTGGGTTTAAGGAGGTTGGTCCTGAGGGTGCTAAGCTTGAGGAGGAATTAGTCAATGTAGTCAAGAAGTACGGTATGAGGTTAATAGGACCTAACTGTGTTGGTGTCTACGTACCTAAGTCAGGTATGAACACACTATTCCTACCACCCGATAGGCAGGGATTCCCGAAGCACGGATTCATAGCTTTCATATCACAGTCAGGAGCGTTCGGTTCAGCTGTTCTTGACTGGGCAGCAATGAGGGGTATAGGTATTAGTAAGTTCGTTAGCTACGGTAATAAAGCTGATGTAAGGGATGAGGAGCTATTGCTATACCTTAGGGACGACCCCGATACCTACGTAATTGCTGTATATATTGAGAGCGTTACTGATGGTAGGTCATTCTTTAAAGCTTTAAGGGAAACAACTCCGTACAAGCCTGTAGTAGTGCTTAAGGCTGGTAGAACTGAGGCCGGGGCGAGAGCTGCTGCATCACATACAGGTGCCTTAGCAGGTCAGGACGCTGTCTACAATGCCGTGTTTAAGCAAGCAGGAGTTATTAGGGCTTATAGTATGGAGGAATTATTTGACTTAGCATTAGCTTTAGGTCTTCAACCACCAGCACCTGGTAATAGAGTAGCAGTATTGACTGTAGGTGGAGGTTCTGGCGTCATGGCTACCGATGCATTAGTTGATTTAGGTCTTAAAGTACCAAGGTTAAGTGATGAAACCATAAGTAAGTTAAGGAAGGTTTTACTACCGATAGCATCACCTTACAATCCCGTAGACGTTACTGGTTCAGCAACTGATGAACACCTCATTAACTCAGCTGAGATACTGTTAAGGTCAGGTGAGGTTGATGCAATCATGTGGTTACCCTATTACATAGTTCCTGGAGTTACTACTGAGTTAAATAAGAAGTTCATTAAGGTTGTTAAGGAGGTGTTTAAGGAAACTGGAAGGTTAATACCAATAGTTGGTGTAGCTACTGGTGGTACCTACACTACTAAGTATGCTAGGGAAGCTGAATCATTAGGTATACCAATGTATCTATCACCTGAGAGGGCTGCTAAGGCAATTAAGGCATTAGTTAATTATGGTGCTTGGTTGAGGAGAATTGGTGCATACGATAACTACTTAGAGAGATACATGAAGAGAATAGGTATATGATGTTTTTACCTATGATACCTTAATTAATTAGGGAATATGAGTATAAGTAAGTTAGTAATAATAATCATTACATTATTGATTGCCCTATCAATAATTGCCTACACAATATACATAATAGTTAGTCCTCAAGAGGGTACTGGGGGGAGACCTACTATTGTAGCTAATGTCACACGTGGTGGTGAGGTATTCTTACCCTTACCGCGTAAAGTAACTACAATGACTGTTGAGGAAGCTATACTCCTTAGGAGGAGTTTAAGGGAGTATAAGGATGAACCACTAACTATTGAGCAGTTATCAATGATCCTATGGGCTGCTCAAGGAATTACTGAAACTAAGTGGAGGTTTAGAGCAGCACCAAGTGCTGGTGCTACATACCCTCTTGAGGTTTACGTAGTTATAGGTGAGAAAGGTGTTAGGACTGATGGTGAGTTCCTGAAAGCTGGTGTATATAAGTATAACGTCTTAAGACACTCCTTAATCCTAGTTAAGGAGGGTGATGTTAAGGGTGAGCTCTATAAAGCCTCACTAGAGCAGGAGTGGGTTAGAGATGCACCTATAGACTTAGTCATATGTGCTGTCTATGAAAGAACTACTAGAATCTATGGTGAGAGGGGCTATAGGTATGTCTATATGGAGGTTGGTCACGTAGGTCAGAATGTATACTTAATGGCTACAGCATTAGGCTTAGGTACCGTAGTTGTTGGTGCATTCCATGACGACTGGGTTGCAAAGATAATTAATGCTGAACCTAATGAGCACCCACTCTATATAATACCTGTAGGTGTGCCTGTTCATCCTTATAGGTTCTCCTTTGAGGAGTTAGGTAAGTGGTATGAATCTATGAGGAGTAGGTAATGGTTAATAAGACGTTTTTAAAGGTATCCTTACTACTAGTTGAATTAACCTCCATACCACTTTTCATACTAATGTCAATATACATAATCACAGCATATGGTATGCTTAATCCTAAATTCATAGGCTCGATTACGGGTCTTAACTATGTGACTTCATTAAGAATACATACTGATAGCTTACTGAGAATAACTTGCGTAATACTAACAATGACACACTCATATGGAGGTCTAACACTACTAATTACACGTCGAATAAGAAATAGAAAAATAGCAGATATAGGTATAGCATTAATGACGATAGTCATAGTAACTCTTACAAGTATATACTTAATAGCTGAAGCGACAAAGTAGCATAAATCCAGATATAAAACATTAGTAGTAGGGCCCGTGGCCTAGCCTGGATAGGGTGCCGGCCTCCGGAGCCGGAGGTCCCGGGTTCAAATCCCGGCGGGCCCGCCACGTCTTGTTAAGTTTAATAATCTTTACTATTGCATATTACAGGAATCCTGTTTATTATCTTAGTGAAATCGGTCGTCTTCGTATTTTTGTATCAGTTACTACTGTTATGTAGCCGTATAGTTTGTCTTTTAATTGTAATGCTCTTAGAATCGCCCTAATTCTGTTTGATATCTTTGGATCTCTTAACCTTAGTATGACAACACCTGGTGGATTATATGCTTGTGCAAGATATCCAAAATCCTTGTCCATGGTTACTATTATTTTATTGCGAGTAATAGCTTTCTTAACAACTTCCTCATCCGGGACTCCTCTTCTTTCCACTAGTATCGATTGTATGGTATCCTAGTCTTTTAAGCTCATTGAAAACTTTCAATCCGATGTTCTCGTCAAGTAGAAATTTAAGCTCTTGTTTCAACTATTACCTCCTCTCTGCCGAGAACTCTGGCTGCATAGAGTAATGCTGCCCTAATATCTTCTAGACTTAAATTGTAGTCCTCCGCTATCTCTTCAGGCTTCATACCAGCTGCTAGGAGTTCAAGAATCATGTCAACAGTGATTCTCGTACCCTTAATTACAGGCTTCCCAGCCATAACTTTAGGGTCAACAACTATTCTCTTAAGCAACTCACTCAATATAATCACCTTATCGGAATATTTACTATAACTGCCTTAATAACCATTATCACTACTTTATCCGGGAAACTCTATAGAAACTAAGGATTTATCTATACGTTCTTTCTCAGTAACATATTGCCTTGGCCGGTTATCCTGGAAGGTTCAATTACAAGAACTCTGCGCTATAATAGACATAGCTTTAAGAAATCTCAATTCATAGACGGACTCTCCCGTATACTAAGTAATGAGTATGAATTCTTATTGGATCTGTCCTTAGCTCATCATTAACTTGTGAGGCAGAGCATTAAGTGCTGCCTCCAAAGCCAGTGGTCCCGAGTTCAAATCCCGGCGGATCTGCAGCTTAAGTACCTTATATTTGGGCTGCTTTCCTCTCCTGTCCTAGATAAGTTTTTATAACTCTAAGCTATTAAGTTGATGCTCATTTATTAAGTTGTTCTCTTTGCTGTATGTTAAGACGTCGGCGCTTAGAGTATACGTATGAAACGTCACTGTATTAATTATATGTGGTGTACTATTGCTTAGCTTCTGCTTCTAATTTCTTTATCTTTATTTTCACATAGCCTGCACCATGAGGTTTTTAATACGCCAAGTCTTCTAATGGATTTAATCCTCTCTATTACTAGTCATTCATTATTTTCATTTCCCCTACTATTTTCTCTGAGTTTCTCCATCACGAGTTCTCCTTGAGCCGTAGATCTCCTAATATTGGGTCTAGCAGTTCTATTGTTAAATCCGCTAGAACATAAAAGCTTAAGTACTGATTATTTCTTAAAGGTTTGGAAATTCTTATGTGAAATCAGAATCGATCTCAACTGGTTCAAGAGAGTAGCTCTAAGTGTTGATGTTAGGCAAGGCATTCTTAAATTTAGAAGATATACTTAGTTTAATAGAGCTTGTAATTTTGCTTATTACTAGATAGAGCCTACATGTTTAGGTAATAATGGATGAACGCATAAGAAGAGGAGAGCTTGCCCCTCCCTCAACACTCCATAAGGAAGATAAAAACTATATATTAACGAGGAAGCAGTGCGGGTTTATTGTTTTTAAATTTTATAGTCTTTCAGCTGGTTTTTGATCTCCTTTATTATCTCTAGTGCCTTCTCTCTAGGTATTCCCGTTACTATCGCCCTAGCTATTATATCAGCGAACTGCTCCCTACCAGGTAATGAGGGTAGTGATGGTAGTGGGACAGGTATATACTTTTTGATAATTGATAAAGGATCTATAGCTGAGTTAGTTATAATAACTTTAACAATTTCAGCAAGTACTGAAGGAGCTTCCATTTCCGTAAGCTTCTTCTTAAAGATCACCATTCTAATAATCCCCATAAACATATAAGATGTTAGAATTTAAATAATTATGATCCAGCTAACCATTAATTGTATGTCCTAACCAAAGGACACCACTTCTTTTAATAACTCTCTTTAAGTCACTATATAACACCTTAATTTTGAAACACCCCATAAGCTTCTTGAGATACTCTAATCACCCTTGTTAGATATTACTGTACTCCTTATCCTGATCCTTAACGACTCTCTTAACAATCCTCTCTTCCTCCTAAACAGTATAACGGTCCATTACCATAAAGCTACAGGTAATGTACGTGTAGAGCTAAGGATTTAGGCGTATAATTATACCGTAGCTAACTGTAATGAACTAACATTGCTACGCTGATGGTTAGGTAATCTGTTTCTATAGGTTTATTTGAAGAGCCGAGATTGGTCTAGCCTTCTTAACCTCCTAGTCTACGACTTTAGAGTTATATTTAGTTTACAGATTTAATGCTCTTGGTGAGATGGAGTATGGGATCTCATGAGACCTTTGAAGCGATAGCTCACCCTCTTAGGATTAAGATTTTGAGATTGCTTGCTGAAAGACCTATGGGCTTTTCAGAGTTGAAGAGAGGGCTTGGGATAAAGAGCAGTGGTAAGTTAGATTTTCACTTGAAGAAACTGAGAGGTCTCATAACATTGAATAGTGATGGTAAGTATACTTTAACTAAGGAAGGTTACGCAGCACTACAAGCCATAACCACCATTAAGAAGTATGGTTGGCGGAAGAGAGCCTACATCATAAATACAGTAGCCTGCATCATAGTAGTGGCCTTTACGTTATCGAGGATTCTATTGGAAGGTGTTAAGTCAGTATACTTAGCTGTCTTAGTGTTAGTATCTTTATGGTTTGTCTTCTATAGCTACCGGTCCATTGTGAAGAGGGGAGTTTTCAGGGTGTTCTAGGGGTATGTGAGAGCTATTGAATAATAACATAATGAAGGAGTGTGTGCTAGTAGTGGAGTGGGTTATTGAGGTTGAGGGATTAGTTAAGGAGTTTAATGGTAGAAGAGTACTTCATAATGTAACATTTCATGTAGAGAGGGGTGATGTTTTCAGGCACTAGATCCAAACGGTGCTAGTAAGACTACTACCATTAGGATTCTTCTTAGACTATTAGAGCCTACTTCGGTAAAGCTCTTATCTTAGGTGGGGGACTTGGTGAGAACAGGAAGCTTAGGAGTAGAGTTGGTGATGTCCCGATGTGACGGCCTATCCCTGCAGCCCACAGCCTATGAGAATGGAGTTCTATGCTAGAGTCTATGGCTTCTCTATATAAGTAAGAAGGATACTAGCACATGCTAGAGCATTAATTCATAGTCCTGAGGTTCCTACTCCTCAACGAGCTCACTCTAGGCTTAGATGTTGAGGGTCAGACTTTAGTGAGGAGGGTGTTGCTGGTATGGAAAACTAGGCTAATCTCTATACACAACATAGGCCATCACATAGAACAACCTAGGTACATTACACATGGTTACGGAATTTCCATGGCTTACCATATATACATTACATATTAATGATATATATTAATGATTTATTAACTTCTTCTAAATGTTATTGTGTGAATGAAATTGCATGAGGGGAATAAGTATGAAGGAGGTCAAAATTATAGGAAAAGATGTGTTAGGAAGACCGATTAAGGATTTCTCAAACACTGAATGGTTTGGTATACCCCGGAAAGAGATCGAGTGGTATCCCCGAATAGACTATGAAAGATGTGTTGGGTGCGGACTATGCTTCCTAACATGTAGTGGTAGAGTAGTGTATGATTGGGACTTCGAGAAAATGAGACCTATAGTGGCTAGACCGTATAACTGCATGGTTGGATGTGATACATGTGCTAAACTATGTCCACGAGACGCAATACTCTTTCCACCACTGGGATATCTAAGGAAAATAAGAGATAAAGTGCAAGCAATCATAAAGTCAAAGAAAAACTACTGCAGATTAAGAAAGAACTGGAAAGACAACAATAGATTAAGTTAATTAAATGAGCCTATTTTGACCCTTTTCAAAGCTTAATTGATCTATACAATCCTGCCACAAGAAAGGTTAGCCTTACAATGATTATAACTAACACATCAAGACACTGGAAAACATATTTAGTATGATTATGATTGCTGTGTTCCTCCTCTATAGTAAAGTCCAAACCCCCTCATACAATGCCTTTGCTACTTGCAGTTACTTAAGGAGCAGTACTTATCTTGTGTTGAGCGCTTTCAGCAACACCCAGCATGTATACTTTAGTTGAGGAAACTAGCTGATAGGGAGTAGAAACTTCAAGTTAATATTTCACTTATCTAGATTAGGGATTGATAGGGTTGACTCAGAAAGCTCCAGTCTTTTTAATCACGGTCTCATGGCTTATTTACGTACTATTCTACTTGTGTAGAGTGAATTATTCAATAGCTTTCCCTTACGGTATAGTGGAGCTAGGGCTTAACTATTATGTAATGGGGGTTATAGCTGGATTATTTGCCTTACTTTATTCCTTAGGGCAAGTGGTAAATGGATATATCGTTACGAGAAAGGGGCCTTGGCTACCTTTACTTATTGGAGCAATACTTTCTAGTATAGCAAACATACTGTTTGGCTATGTAAATAATGTGGTAGGATTTATGATCCTTTGGATCCTTAACGGCTATTTCCAATCTACTGCTTGGGTATCTCTTATTAGAGTATTAACTGTTATACTTAAGAAGGAAAGGCTTGGAGGATATATGGGTTTCTTTAATACGAGTTGGGCATTAGGGAGTTCTATCACATGGATTATTACAGGTTATATAGTATCAGCTATGGGTTGGCGGTACGGATTTACAGTAAACGGACTAATATTACTAGTTCTAGGTTCTACCTTTATACTTATATTAAGACATCAGACAAGATATAATGTAGAATTGTTCTATGATAGAGAATTTCCAGTAAGTTACACTACATCAAAGGATTTAATTAAATACTGGAAGCCAATACTACTCTTAGCAATAGCCTATCTCTTAACAAAAGGAGTATCACAAGTAGCCATAGTGTATCTACCATCATATTTGTACACGATATCCGGTTTAGCTATGGTATCATCAGTAACCGCTTCAATATATCCCTTGTCAGGTGCTTTAGGAATGATAATATATGGCTTTATGCTTGATAGGTATCACAACGAAGAGAAAGTTAAACCCCTATTATTAACAATTCCATTAGCAGCAACTATATTATGTGCTTTCCCTATCTTAGCTAGGTATGGTGTAGTTTATGCTGGAATGACGTTAGTAGCTATAGGGTTACTAATGTATGGTATAGATGCTCAACTTATAACGACAGTTCCATCGGCCCTAATCGATAAAAAGATCATACCATTATCAATAGGTATAATAAATGCGATGGGGTCCTTTGGCGCCTTTATATTAAGTACTATAACAGGGTATCTAGTAGATCTATATGGGTTCGATCTAATATTACTTTGTTGGAGCTTATGGGTCATCTTAATAATTCCTCCATTACTTATACTATTACGCATACATAGAGAAAGTTAAGATAAAGAGAAAGTAAGGTAAGAGTTGTTTACTCCTTGCTCAACCTCAATCTATTGACTAACTTCTCCTCTATAATTTATACGAGAATTTAAAGTCAAAAATCCTTCTTGTTTAATCCATGGTTCTAAGTTTCATCAGTTATATTCGACTTTTACAGTTTCAAGTCTCCAAAACAGAGCACGGGTCCATAACCTGCAGTGGCTGCCCATACCTGTTAGTTTGGCTACATACAGTATTTGGGCTGCCTATGATTGTTTGGGCATGGGCTTCTTCCTCGGCTATCTCAACTTCATTGGTGGCTCATAAGGAGCTACATTAACCGCCACCACTTGAGTGGTCTTACGGGGTTGGTGCCGTCATCGAGTACGAAGCCTGTGACAACATTCTTGATAATTCTATTATGAGATTAGCCTTATATACTATATTATAATTAATGTATTCTATGGGTTCATGCCCTATGCCTAGGATCTCGGTAAAAACACAGCTACTTGGAGGCACTCTTGCGTTAATATCTGTGTGTATTGCTACCATATTTAGATTCTACTCCTATGTTGAGAAAGGTATCAGTATTCAACTTCTCTATAAACCATTACTACTGTGGTCTATAGCATTCATAATTTACGGTATGGTTCTCTACGTAAGTTACCTTAAGGAAGTCCTAGGTAGGCACATCCCCTTCTACAAGACAGTAACATATTCTGCACTAGCTATACTTATAGTATGTATGGTTTGGGCAGTAATTCTTGAATACTCATTACAATATTAAGGAAAATCTACGTTACAATCATTAGCTTTAGTATCGGGCTTATACGTCTCTAGTACTGCTAGGGGCATTCCCAGAAGTGATTTTTAGCATATACCGCTAAGAAAGCTACATTGTACTCTCAGCCAACTATTAAATGATGGAGTAAGATGTGGTACGCTCTTTCCAGGATGTTTCCCTACAACCAATCGTAGTAACATCCTTTAAATTTAGGACTCTTAATGAAATTTTCCATATAGTTAATTACTGCATCAACGTATCTATAACCAGTTTCGGAAGACGCTTGTAGTGGGTCTCCTACAACCCCATACCTTCTAGGGTTGGTCTCCTTATAGATACTTAGGTCGTTGACCAAATTGCTATCTATCGCCATTACTACGCTAGTCTCCCACATACCTGCATGCTTATCCTTAGATGTATCAACCAAACCTAGCTTATTAAGAATGTAGGCTATGTGGAATACTGCTATTGTTACTCCGTGTTCTCTACATAAATCATCACATATACTGATCACCGCGTTTTTGATATCTGGTCCACCATGTCCTAGAACTATAACGAACCTTCTCTGCCCGAATTCTATGAAATGCTTAATTATGGAGGACAAGTATGCTCCAAAGACTTCTGGCTCGATATAGACGTTTCCAGGTCTTATGGGAATGGCGATAGTGTAGATTATTGGTGGAAGTGATATCCACCCGTTTCTCCTAGCTAACTCATCAGCTACAAAACTAGCGATAATGGCATCAGTGTCTATAGGGAGATGAGCACCATGCCCTTCAAGTGAACCTATAGGAATAACAAGAGGATCTCTACCATTATCAATGTATTCCTTAAGCTTAATCCATGTAAGATTGCGAGGATACATGGAATTCCCTCAAAACCATATAGACAATCTCTTTATAATATTTAACATCTTAGATAAACAATTCATTCTCATGTTAGGGCGTTTACCCATAGATACCTGAAAATCATTAACCTAATAGTAGCTTAACAAGTAGCTCAATTACCTAGTTAGATCCGTACTCTCAGATCTCTTTACCTCCCCCTAATAAAGATCCTTAATTTTTGTCTTTTTGATAATGATTACTGTCAGTATACTGATTAGGATGAGTAAATATGTTATTGAATTAACTAGGTTTAAGCCATAGTTAACGTTACTTGCTATACCCATGATATTTGCTACATGCATTGATGGAAGGATGAGTGCAATTACCCTAGCAGGTTCAGGAAGGTACGTGGGTGGGTAGTATATTGGTGCTAGGAATACTAGAATGAATGAGACTACATTACTTACTATGACTATAGTGTTGTAGTCTCTAGAGCTAAGTGCTATTGCTAATGCATAGCCTATAGCAGTGGATAGATACCATCCAAGCATTAACCCAACAATGAATAGAGAAATATTATGTATCTGAAGAATACCTGCTAAACATAGTATGACTACCATTATGGTGACCGCTGGAAAAGTTTGTAGAGCATTAGAGAATAATTGACCTAGGAAGTAATCCATAGATGAGATAGGTTTTGATAAAAGCACAGTTATCCTCTTAAGAAGCTTATCTGTTGCAAGATCTTGACATGCAGTAACTAAAGAATTTGATAGTAAGGTAAGTACTATAGTACCTATAGCTATGTACGGCCTATTACCTTCAGACGTTATAAGATAGAATGGTACTAGTATCGAGAATGGCATGAATAATGTTAAGTAGACGTAGAATAACTTATTCTTGAGCATCCATTTAGCGTAAAGCATGCCTATCGCGTAAATCTTGAGGAGGCTTCCCAACCCTCAACACCTCCATATATGACTCCTCAAGACTAGGTCTTTCAACAATGAACTCAGTTACGTAGTCCCTATGACTCTCTATGAATCTTACCAATGTTATTAATTCGTCATCGTTACTAATGAGGAGCTCTACTTCAGAATCCCTCCTTAAATATTTATGAATGGGTAACTCATTGAGTACCCTATCATTGTTTATCTTCATTCTCACTCTATACATATATCCTAACTTTTTGAGGAGGTCCTTAGGAGAACCATCAAATATTAACTTACCTCTATGGAGAAGTAGCACCCTATCTGCATACTCCTTAACCTCATCTAAGTAGTGAGTCACGAGTATAGCTGTAGCTCTGTATTCATTAATATATTTCATTACTATATTCCAAAGCTTGATTCTCATCTCGGGGTCTAAACCAACAGTAGGTTCGTCTAGGAAAAGTAGCTGAGGATTACCTATGAATGCTTGTGCAAGAAGAACTCTCTTTTTATATCCACCCGATAGGTGTTCTATCCTTTCATCTATATACTCATGAAGCATGAAGTCCTCAATAAGTCTACTTACTTCCCTCTTAGCATCATTACGAGATAGACCTTTAATTAACGCTAAATAGTAGAGATACTCCCTAACTGAGAGATACTCATGAAGTTGAGCTTCTTGAGGCATTACACCAAATAAGCCCTTTAACCTAGCTTCATCCGGTGTTAATTCGTCTATTAATACATGTCCTCTTGTAGGACTTATCTCACCATCCATGATCCTAATCAAGGTAGTTTTACCAGCACCGTTAGGGCCAGCAAGAATGACAAGTCGATTCTCCACTAACTCAAAACTCACGGCCCTCAATGCAATAACGCCATTTCTGTAAATCTTCCAGAGATTCCTAACCATGATACGCATCAACTTCACCCCAATATAGATATATATGATTTATTCATAAGAAGCTAGGTAGGGGTGGTGAGTCTAAGTACAATACGTTGATGACTCCTTTATAAGGTTTTGGGAGTAATTTCCTTAGGGTTTAGGTATGACATATACTGAGGCTATTCCATTACCACGTGTAATTGTTCGTAGACTTCGTCAGGAAGCTGTGAAACGTGGTATTAGTGTGGAGGAGTACTTGTTAGATCTTCTATCTAAGGATCTTAATCCAGAGGAACGAGCACGGGAATACATTGAGGTTGCTAGTGAATTACTAGAGCAAGCTAAAGAAGAGCTAAAGAAGAGTAACATCAGGCAGGCTGCAGAAAAGCTCTGGGGCGTGGTAGCATTAGCAGTTAAGGCATATGCGTATTGGAGAGAGAACAGAAGGCTTACTAGTCATGGAGAGTTATGGGAATACATTCTAGTACTTCAAAAAGAGATCGGTAAGTGGGTTAGTGACTCATGGAATGCCGGAAATAGTATGCATACATGCTTTTACGAAGGCTGGTGTAGGAAGGAACACGTAGAGGATGCTATAGAAAAAATAGAGAGGCTAGTAAAGGAGGTAGCATCAAGGATAAAAGGCCCAAAGCACTGGTCTAGCAGAAAATAAGTTTCAGAGGAGCTTTCTCGGAGCTTTCTCATAATTATAATGCACGGAAAACTCTTACAGTTCTGCAACTACTACAATTTTAAGTATTGAGTCCAATAATAATCACCTTAACCCCTTAAACCTATTCTTAAGATTAAATGGCTTGTAAGGCTTACATCTTCAAGGATTAGATAGGTATGTAGATGGAAGTATAAATATTAGTTAATCGATAATTAATAATAAACTAGATATCAGCCTAGGTACCGGAGGTAGAGATGTAGGTTTAATAGATGAAATAATCCTATAGTACATATTTCAGCGTTAATAGGAGGCTGTTCTTAATAAGAATAAGGATGCAGTTTATTTTACATATCTAACGAAGCTATTATTACCTTAAATTAAATTAATAAGAAACTTATTAGTAGGACATTAGAATGTGTTGGGAATGTAATTATGGATTGAGGTGAGTTCATGTCTAAGAGAAGAGAGTATGTGTTAGACTCGATAGATCTAAAATTGATAAGTATACTTAAAGAGAATTCGCGAATATCCTTTGCTAAACTTGCTGAAGCCTTAGGACTTAGTGAATCAGCTGTTAGAAAGAGGGTTAATAAGTTAAGGAATATAGGTATTATAAAGAAGTTCACTATAGAATATGAATTAATTAATGAGGTAAAAGCTATCATACTCGTTAAGACAGCCCCACCCAGACCTGTTCCTGAGATATCTAATGAAATAATAAAGATAGAAGGTGTTGAAGCAGTGTATGAGGTAACAGGTGATAATGACATATTAGTAATGGTTAGGGTGGGGAGTATTGATGAGGTTAATAGATGCATCGATGAAATAAGATCCATAAAAGGTGTTACATCAACTAATACAATGATAATTCTTCGTGTATGGTCAAAATAAGTAAAATAATCTGATTAAATTAAGAACTCATTATTAAAGGTTTGATATCTATATGTTAACCTAGGAAGTAGATGAATCAACCAATGTCTAGGGATACGAAAAATCCATGTTTTAGTTCTAATAACTTTGTAACCTAAACTTCTGTAGATCTTTATAGCTAGTTTATTACTAACTTCTACGTGAAGACCTGCAATAGCTCCTGAAGCTATTGCATCTCTCGTTAATGCTGAAGTTACAGCTTTAGCATAGCCTCTTCCTCTATACCTCTTCCTTGTGAATACACCACCTATTACATGTATTCTTGGTAGGGTTACGTATCTTGCAGCAATGGAGGCAAGTACGTTATCGATAATTATACCGTAATGAGTATACTCCTTAAGTACCTCCCTAGCTTCATCAACACTTATTTCTATGCCTCTCTCTAATTCTAAATCCCTATACAGGAGTGCATGTTCCTCACCTAATTTAATAGCGAGCTTCTCAAGAGGACTAGGATTGAAACTCTCACGGTCACATATCATATCATGGAATTCTTCAGTACTAAATCTTCTGAAGCCGAGAGCTTTGAAATGCTTCTTGACCATCTCTATATCATTAGGAGTACTATTGTATAGCTATATATCCACTCTCTTCCTTGGAGGGATATTAATCCTTGATACAAGGTCACTAATGGGATTCCATATATGGACTTCATAGATATCCTGAATTGTAAACTTACCACCATACCATATAAGAGCATAAGACCTAATGTCACTACCTGAAGTCATCAATAATAACTCAGTTCTGCGAGGTTCATAAGTAAGGTAATATATAGCGTAGCAATGTGTTGATAAGGGATGATCATCGCAAAGCTTGTTTAACGTATTCATTAATCGCTGCTGAGTTGTGTCTTCAAGATCCTTCAGTTTAAGCACAGTATCCATAGATCAATACGCCCTTATCCAGGTCTATCTATTCAGTAGCTACTAATGCACTTTAACAATAACTTATAAAGTATTTCTTTATCCCTTACACTTCTACCTATCATTTCACATAATTTCTGTAAGCAGTTAAGAGGTATTGTATAATCAGGAAACCTCTTAAAGTAGTCAATCCATTTTTGATCACTACAAAATCTTAATGCCTCATCAATCCTTGCTAAGAAATGTGCATCCTTCACACTATAACCCTGATACCTATACTCTATCTCCCTAAGTTCGTGAAAGAGGACATATTCCTCAAAACCCCTTAATCTTTCGGATAGCCATATCTCATTTAAAGGTATACCAAGTTTCTCAGCAGCAGGAGGGCTAATCACCTTCCCATGATATACGACACGATAGCAAGCATTATACTCCTTGATTATCTTATGGGGAACGTATTTAACTCGCCAACCAAAACTCCTCAATAACTTAACCAAATTCTTAGTCAAAGGAAAGCACCTCATTCCCAAAATGAGTTACTTCTAATTAAAGTAGTTATTAGTTGAATTATTTAAGGAATTTCTTGTGATATTCTGTGAGGATATCGTATCCTTGATTACTCACTAGTATGTGTGGTTCTATACGTATACCACCTCTTCCTGGGATGTATATAGCTGGTTCGTAAGCGAATACCATACCTGGCTCTAGACTGTAATCTATGAAACTTGCTATGACAGGCCTGTAGAATCCACCTATAGGATGTCCTGTCAAATGCGGATAATCAGGGTAGCCACGCTTCTTAAGTAGGCCACGTGGAATTTCATCTAGTACCTTCACAGGAACACCGGGCTTTGCATGTTCGAGCCCTACCCTAAGGGCATCAATGACATTCCCAAGAACTTTATTCCAATAATTATTCCTACCGACTATAAAGGTATGAGCCACACAACCGTCATATCCCATCCATAACGGACCTAAATCAACAACTACCGGATCGCCGGGAACAATTTTACGGATAGAGGTCTTTGCATGGGGAGATGAGGCTCGAGGACCGGAAGCTACTATGGTTGTAAACCACCTATCAACGATGCCATTCTCGCTAAGCACTCTATCAGCTATAGCGGCAACCTCATACTCACGCATTCCAGGCTTTAAAGTCTCCTCTACAGCCTCAAGAGCTTGGGAGGCAGCATCCGATATCCACTTAACTATAGCTAATTCCTCATCAAATGGCTTATCAAAAACGTAAGTGAGAAGCTCGGTTGCGTCAGCTAAATCTATACCTCGAGCACGTAAAGCATTAATCAAATCAGCATATAGGAATGAAACCTTTGTACGTCCCCACGCCTTATTCACACCTACAACTAACCTTTCGATTTTCTCGTGTCTCTCAAGTAGACTTAGTAGTTTACGGGTCAACTCATCTAGGGTAAAGTTCTCTATTAATACTATACTCCAAGGACTCTCATTTAAAGCCTCATAGTATAGCGTCGCATCAGTAAACACGTAAAGTTCATCAGAAAGTATTAGAACCACGTTAAAGTGATTGGTAAGAGCAAGCTTGTAGGCTATGGGGTCATCCTCAAACAGAATGAGAGCACTTAGACCTTTAACTTCCATGAAGTTCTTAAGGCGGCGTAAACGCTTCATTGTGGATGATTTTACTAAGTTAAAGTATGTTCCTAAACTCATTCCATCACTCCAGACTCCTTACATTAACCTTACAAATTTAAATACTGACCTATTGCTAAGTCAAATTACTATGAGTTAATCAGTCTAACTAGTTTGTGCTTTTACTAATCCTCCTTCTGATTTCATCTATTAACTTCTCTACTCTCTTTATTGCCTCCTCTACATGCTTATCCGTACACCATCCCTCATAAAAACATGTGTGCATACCGTTAGCAGCCATCCATGCATCATATACCCACCCTCCGAGATCCTCCATTAACTTCTTTGAGTACTCCCATAACTCGCTATGACTAGCTAATCTCTTACCCTCCCTCCATTCTGCATAGGCTTTAACAGCTAGTGCTGCTGCACCCCAAACTTTCTCAGCTGCTTGCCTAACATAACCCTTCTCTAGTTTCTCCTTAGATTGTTTTAGTAAATTTTTTGAGGCTTCAATATACTCTAATACTCTATCTAAGGGATCTAGATCACGGAGAGTAAGCTCTAATATATACTCTTCAAGACTTAAGCCAACATTCCGTGCTTTCCCCTCAAGCTTTTTGACAGTACTACGAGAAAGTCTCAGAGTAATGATGACCTGGTCGTTCACCTTAAATAACACCCAAGATACTTATATGAATAATCCTAAATAGCATTGCCTTCATCAATACCTTAATGAATTATAGTAATTAAATGCTGTATTAGAATAAGTTACAACCATTGATTAGGAATATTAGCAATGATGTCACTATCAATATGTGATAGAGTTGAGCGGGGAATACGCTGTATTATTGAGAAAGAGAGCCTTGAATGCTTTGAAGTGGGCTGAGAGAGCATTTAATGAAGGAGACTATGATGTCGCTGTTCGTGAAGCTGAGTATGCTGTCCAACTATACATAAAATCCATAATATATCGTGTGCTAGGTGAGGAAGTACGAGGTCATAATATACGAGAACTCCTAGGCATACTAGCATCAAGCTTAATTGAGGAAGGCCTTAAAAGTGAAGCAGAAAACTTGATTGAATACATCAGGAAACATAGGAGGGAGCTAGCTGAGTTATCTGAAGCACATACACGTGCTACATACGGCCTTATAGAGTACAATAAAGAGGGTGCAACGATACTACTCAGGATAGCTAGGAATGTCATCAACATGCTTAAGAACCTGGAGGTGAAGATTTTTGGAGAGAACATATAGGAGTAGGCTTTTACTACTTCGTGAATGGAGGAGTGTTGCGTATAGAATTGCGAGGATGATAAAGAATCTCTACCCAGAGGCTGAGGTATACCTCATTGGTGGTGTAGCTGAGAATAGAATCACAGTAAACAGTGATATAGATGTAGCCATAGTATTTAAAAAAGAGTTAGTTAAAAATGAGAGAATAGATATTCTAACACGTGTATGGGAGTTAATGGACAATACAATACCTTTATACTATCCGATAGAGATACATATTTTAAGTATCAATGAATTCATGAAAGTAAAAAGTAAGAAAATAAAGCTAGTATAACACGTGAAGTCATTTATAATGGAAAAGTAATGGTAATTAATTATTACTTCACCCGGCTTACTTCATCAAGTAGCGCACTTGTATATAGAGTTATTTTAGGTATAGTATCGACTGTTATGTATTCATTAGGCGCGTGTGCTCTACCTCCATGACCTGGTGCTGTAGATATGAATGGTACTCCCAACTTTCTTGTGAAGAGATACGATGGTGCTGAACCGGGAATTATAGGTATTATGTAAGGTCTTAACTTAAGTCTTTCGTATGCCTTCTTAGCCTTACTCACTTGTTCTGAGTCAGGACTAACCTTACTCCACGTATAACTATCATGTATGTGGATCTCAATTAAGTCCTTAAGGTTAAGTCTTTCTATTAACTTATTTAAGCCCTCTATTACATCCTCAGGCTCTATGTTTGGTACTAATCTAAAGTCAAGCCTCATTACTGCCTCTGCTGGAGTTATTGTCTTAGTACCTGGACCTACATAACCTGAATAGAAGCCATCTATGTTTACTGTAGGCTTAAAGTATATAGCTATATACCACTCCTCCTTAGTTAATCTAGTTTTCTCTATACCGTAAGACTTAACTATCTCCTCCATAGGTGATGCTTCCATCAAGTCCTTGAGGTACTTAAGATCTTCGGGTGTTGGCGTTACTGTCTTCTCCTCAAGCCACGGTATCTTAGGACCTTCGAGTGGGTCTATAAGGTGTGAAGCCACCTTAGCTAGTACGGCTGCAGGATTGTAGAGCCCTCTACTTAAACTACTATGAACATCATACTTAGAGACTTTACATCTTAACTCAACAAACACTATACCCTTATTACCTAATACAATAGTTGGTTTACCTCTTACCCTCTCCGACGGTATTGCAAAGTAGGTCATGTATGAACCTCTTAACTCACTACCCTTATCCTCTACGAACTTAGGCATTGATGGACTACCGAGCTCCTCCTCCCCTTCCAGTATGAAGACCACGTTAACGGGTGGTTCAGTACCAACCTTGTAGAAGGCTTCAACACCTAGTAGAGCACTCATTAAGGCGCCCTTAGTGTTGTATGCGCCACGAGCAATGATTTTATCACCAACTATTCTAGCCTCAAAGGGTGGTACTTCCCACTTATCTAAAGGTTCTACTGGCTGTACATCATACATGTTATATATGATCACAGTTCTTTCAGCACCTACATCTAACCTACCATAAACTATCGGGTGACCACCATACCTTAATAGTGTTGCTTGAACACCTATATGCTCCTTAAGCCAATCCCTTAGATATGTAGCAGTCTCCTCAATACCTTCACCTGTACCAGAGATACTGGGCATTCTTAGTAATTTACGAACCTCACCTATAAGGTAATCTGTATTGCTATTAACATAGTTCTTGATACGTTCCCATAGATCCAAAGCATTTAACCTCCAAACAATAATTTCGGAGTAATGTTAAAAACATGTGTATAAAAAGCAGTAATCACGGTGATTAGCTACTACTTCCTTAGTAATGTTGCAATTAAGGCAATTATTATCACTATGAAGAAGCCTATTAATATTAAAGTCCATGTAGGTATTACTGATCTCATCCCCTCATACGTAACTTGAGTCTTAGTTGTAGTGTAGGGTTTAACTACAGTTAAAGTCTTCGTAGATGTAGTAGTTATATAGCTAGTTACAGTTTTTGTTAACGTTTCCGTAACGGTTATACTTACAGTGTATGTGATGGGGCTAGTATAAGTCTTAGTTATTGTTAAAGTCTTCGTAATTGTCTCCCTAATTAATAATGTAGCAGTGGGTTCTTCACCGACTTTCTCGGGGTAATAGACATATAGTTTCCATTTATTAGGGCTAAACTCATTAGGGTAATCCTTAACCTCGACATAGCCGTGATCAAGAAGCCATTTGTTAACATTAAGTAGGTGTGTGGAGTTATACCTTACGTAAACTATACATACTAGCCTATTGTACTTATCCATAACGTATATATCATCAACATCTAAAAATACTTGCTTACCTAAGACTAACTGCTTGAGAGCCTCAGTAGCTTCCCAAAAGCCTGGCTCACCTCTCTCGGGAGCGTTAACGTCAGCAAGCCTTACTCTACCGACAGGGAAGGCGTCGAAAGTATCACCATCAATAACTCTATAAACCTTAGCTATAATGTCAATCTCTACTCCACTACTTGAAGCTACGTTAACGTTTGGGCAGTTCATGTAGCATATAGTAATGATTATAGCAAGTACTATCGTCATAGTTAACAATCTAGTACTCATACTACTTAGACCCGGTATATACGCTACTTAAAGATTAAAATTATGAGTAAGTATTCAGGAGCGTAACTTTTATTTAATCTACTGCTATGCTACAATAGTGATGCTTATGAGTAATGAGGTAGTCCTTCATACGTATTTCATTGAGAGGTTCATACTCTCAATACCATTCCTTGTACCATTAATAATTACATGGATTACTTATAGAAGTGCTCCTAAGATCATCTTAAGACCATTAAGCTACATATTTATAGGTTTCCTGCTTGGATTTATAATTCAGGTCATCTTAGATGTTATATTCGTCTATGTCATTCAACTACCTTTACTACCTTTAAAACTCCATCAGGAGGGCTTAAGTCCTAAGGAGATAGCTATGATTATATCTATGTATAATATCTTGTCAATGGTAACATACGTAGCAACATTACTTACATCATTAACTCTCGTAGGGTATGGAGTGTATAGGTTGGTTAATATAGTGAAGAATACGAAGAATACCTTCAAAAATAGCTAATCATTAAATACATCATTATGTTATCTTTATTAAAGTAAGAATTATTTGATAAGCCCTAAATTAAGTAAATTGGCTCATAGGATAACAAGATTATTTTATATAGTGCACACTAATTAATTATTGGTGCACATAGTGGTTAGTAAGGAATTAATTGAGAGGGCTAGGTCGTTTCACGGTCATGTATGTCCATTTCTCGTTCTTGGCTTAAGGGCTTCAGAAATAGCTATGGAGAGATTAAGTTTAAGGAAACCAGGCATTATTGAGACTGTGAGGGAGGACATCATCGCTATAGTTGAAGTAAATAACTGCTTTACCGATGGAGTCCAGGTAGCTACTGGATGTACGTTAGGTAATAACTCCTTGATATATATCGACTTAGGTAAGAATGCATTAACGTTGTTCAAGAGAGGTGAGAGAAGGGGTGTTAGAGTTTACATAGATGCTGAAAAACTTAAAGCTAAGTACTTCCCGAAGGAGGCTTTAGAGTTATTTGAGAAAGTCATTGTTAAGAGGGAGGGGACTAAAGATGATATTGAGAAATTACATAAGTTATGGGAAGAGATAGGTTATAAAATGGCTGAGATACCTGAGGATGAGTTTGAGGTTCAAGAAGTAGAAATTATTGAAGAGTTAGAGAGAGCTCCTATATTTGAAAGCATAAGGTGCTGTAAGTGTGGTGAGTTAGTAATGGCTACTCGTGTAGTTTACGTAAATAACAAGCCTTTATGCCTAGTATGTGCTAGGAGAGAGTTAAATGCTGTTATTGGTCGTGGGATAGCGGTATTGCGTAAGCCTATCTATAGAGTGCTAAAGACTAGCTAGACGTATTCTTCACTTGAATATTACAGCTCTTAACTTCTTCAACACTAAAGCTTCTAAATTGAAGACCTCCTTTATATTGTTAGGTGTTATGACGTCTTCAGGTTTGCCTGCAGCAAATATCTTACCGTTTTTGATCATGATTACCTTATCTGAGAACCTATAGGCATGAGTTAAGTCATGGAGACTCATAATAACTACTATACCCTCCCTCCTTGCTAACCTCCTCACTAATCCTAGAATTTCAACTTGATAGTGAGGGTCTAAACTTGCTGTTGGCTCATCAAGGAGTAGTACTTGAGGCTTAACAGCTAATGCACGAGCTATAATGACTCGTTGAAGCTCACCACCGCTTAATTGGTCTAACCTCCTATTAATTAAGTAATGTGCATTAACTAATCTTAATGCTCTTATAGCCTCTTTAACGTCTTTCTCACTATAACTTAACCCTATGTGTGGCCTCCTACCAGTTAAGACAAAGTCGAGGACGGTCATACTTACAGGGAGATCCATTCTTTGAGGTACGTAACCTATTAGTTTAGCTATTTCACGTCTCTTCATGGAGGTTAATTCCTTACCATTAATATATACGGACCCTACCTTAGGTTTGAGAATACCGTCTATGGTTCTTAGTAGTGTTGTCTTACCAGCACCATTAGGGCCTATAACCCCGACAACTTCTTCAGGCTCTGCAGTGATGGTTACTCCATTAAGCGCTTTATAACTTCCATAGTATACATCGACGCCAACCACCTTAATTATGACCATACTTAACACCCCTTAGGAGCAGAATGACCAGGAGTGGTGCACCAATGAAGGATAAAACAATACCTACAGGTAATGTTAGTGGCGATATCACAGTTCTTGAAACTATATCTGCTGATACAAGCAATATTGAACCAACAATCATTGATGTAGGGATTAAGTAACGATGAGGAGACCCTACAATTAGTCTAGCTATGTGAGGTGCTATTAAACATAGAAATGCCAGAACACCAACGAATGAAGTTGCAAGTGCTGCACCAAGAGCTGAGATTAGTGTTGCTACTAGTCTAGTCCTCCACGGGGTCACACCAGATGATACAGCCACATCATCACTAATTGATATTAAATCTAAGTCAGCGTGTAGCATCATATACAATAGTACTAGAACCGGAAATGAAATTAGTAGTACTTGAAGCTCTGCATTACCAGGTCTTGATAAGTCACCAAACATCCAGAATACTATTGTCGCTATTTGTAATTCATTAAGTACTAAATACTGCAGGAGGGCTAGTATGGATTGATACATGAATGCCATAGCTATGGCTGAAAGTATTATAGCACGTGGTTCTAAGCCACTCCTCTGCGCTAACAGAAGTATCAGTATTGACTGAATCAATGCGAAGACGAATGCAAAGATAGGTATTACGTAAGGCCTTGAATATTCTATGAGCCATGATGATGCATGACCTACATAGCCTGTTAAGAGGGCCACAGCAACACCAAGTGCTGCTGCTTGAGATATACCTAAAGTAAAGGGTGAGGCGAGGGGATTACGAAGTACAGCTTGCATAATAGCTCCTCCACCAGCCAGTAACATACCTACAATAATTCCAACAAGACATCTCCTTAATCTAAGCCAGAGAGCTACTACCTCATCCTCAGGTAGCTTATACCCAAACATAAACTTAAATAAATCAGGAAATGAAACATCATACAGTCCAATAGACACTGATAACGGTATTAAGAGAGCTAGTATAACTAACAGTATGGTTATTACTGCTAATCTATGAGATGTTAATCGCGAAACAACCTCACAATTTAATTTACTTCCCACCCCTAACCACACCTAAACATATTAGCTACATTACTAAATCCTACACCATAACCCTTAATGAATTCCTCATATAGTGCCTTTCCAAGGAAGACCTTAAATATCTCATCAGCTTTAATTGCAGGGTCTATATCGCTAAACCTGTCAGGGTATAACACCTTACCTATATAATATGCATCAGCTAATGCTGTAGCTATATTCGTGTGGTAGTAGTTAAATGGTAGTATCGTGTAGACCTTACCCTCTCTGAAGGCATTTAAAGCACAATATTTACTAGGGTCTTTCTTAAAATCACTAATTACTATATCTAAGTTATTAAGATCTATAAAGATAATGTCGGGTTGTTTCTCTAGTAAGTATTCAAAGTCTACAGAGATGAAGCCTGACTTTGTAGCTAGTTCATCAACTATACTCGACGTATTAAGTAGTGAAAGTGGAGGAAATGGTGATTGTGATGAAGTAAATGGTTGCTTACCCTTATAGGAGACAGCAGCAATATATACTGACGGCTTTACGTTAATACCTTCAACTCTATTCTTAAGGTCATTAACAATCTCATCTACGTATCTGCATAACTCTTCAGCTCTATCTTCACGATGTAATACTTTACCTAGCAGTCTTAATGCTTTCTTAATCGAGCCTATATCGAGATATCCAGCTCTACCATAATCGAGAACGATGACTGGTGCATTAACCTCCTTAGATAATCTGTCTGGATCGTACATCTGTGCATAAAGTCTATGCATTATTACTAAATCAGGTCTAACAGACCTTATCCTCTCAGGATCGGGAGGACTTCTAGGACCACCCACACCAATCACTGGTAAATTCTTAAATAATTCAGCATAAGCCATAGCATAATCCCTACCTAGAGGATCCCAAGTCCTCTCTGAAGCTTCAACACCAACAACAAGGTCAGTAGCATTAAGGTAAACTACCAATCTAAGCACACCCGGACCTATAGCAACAATCCTTGATACATTGTAAGGAATCCTTACAGTTCTATTAATGAAGTCCGTAACCTCAAAATACTTACGCTCTAGATATACCCCATAATTAAGTGATATCAATATATGAGCTAAGTAAAATAACATAATAATCAACACAGTAATTACTAATACTAAAGCTAATCTAACCCTAACCATATGCTACTCACCTCATGTGCACTACATTAAAATAGAAGTGCACCTTTAAACCTTTTCCCTTTAATACAATGAATAATTACGTCATTAATTAAACGTAAGGTTTTTGATATATGGTATACTAGCCATAAATAGCCATGCTTACTTCATTAATTCTTAAGTAATGACTAGATGGTTCCTCCTTATTAATTCATAAACATTATATTCAATCTTATTTCGTGAGAGCTGAAACTATAATGCCTCACTTTAGTTACACCCCATCCTTGAATATTGATATTGCTAGACCTTTAGGATCAGTTGTTATAGTTACTGACTTATAAGGTGAAGTCTAAACCTTCTCGATGTATGGCTTCATTTTATGAGCATCGGATAATGTATTATGAGCTGGTACGAGAGCTCTTGGCACAAAATATTTCTCGGCGGCATTTAGGTATTGATGGTATTCATCCTTCTTACCATCTATAAACATAAATACTATATTTTCTCTATAATGTTTATAATTTCTAGCATCACTATACAAAACTTCAACATAATTATCTAATCTGAGATCCTTTATTACTTTCAATGTATAACTTACTCTATCACATTTATTATCTATGGAAATCACTTGAGAGTTAACCTCCTTAGCTGCATGTACTAACCACAATGTTGAGAATCCGCGCCTGCCTTAATCTCAATGGTGGCACCCTTCTTACGGGCTAGATGAACTTTGTTAAAACGTAGAGAAAGTATGCAGTATTGTAATCTATGGGGTTAGGTCCATATACGAATGATTCACGATAAATCTTGATAGTTTTCTTAAAGAAGGTAATGTCGTACTCCCTCTTAATGAATATAGCTACGCCATCACTTATAGGTAAAAGTGTCCTAGTAAATCCCATAGTACTTAACTCTTTAGTAAACTCAGGTCTTAAGTTAATGCCTGTTATTGCATTCAGTACCGTTAATAATGAATTACTACTCAACTCCTTCACTAACCTTGATAAAACGTTTTTACCTTGAGTAATCATATCCGTTAGGTCTATATCAGCATCTCTGAAGCTCGTAACCTCCTTAGTCCTTGCCAAGATCTACTTAGGTAATGACTTATCAAGAGTATTAATTACCTTAGCTCTCCTCCCTTGTGCTCCAATACTTTTAATTAATATGTGTTGAGTAATCGGAGAGTACCAATATCTATAAACATTGAGTTCATTAGCTAACCCTAATTATTAATTGGGTACCCAATCTTTTAATTACTATTATGAAAAGGTATGAAGCATTATATTATGTGAATCCTTTATAATGTAATGTCAATAAACTAACTCCTTTACATGGATTATCTCTACAGTTCTTCCTAGCTCTTTACATAGTACTATTACTCGATCAAAATGTTTATCCTCATCAAGTACCAATACCGGAATGTTTAAGGTCGCTGCAGCAGCTGCTGATGAGATATCACCCCACGGTATATTATATCCATGTTTATAAGCCTCAACGCGTAACTTACCCATCCACATAACATACCGAGTAGTATTGACAATATTTAGTCTTTCTGAAATCAATTTGGCATACTTTTGTGAAACATCAGTATCAAATCCTAACCTCTGCAGTATGTAAACTAACTCTGCTACATTAAATAAACCTATGTAAAGGCTAACCTCACCCTTCTCATGCATAATTAAAAGCTCCCTAATTCTATCCCAGCCATATTCCCGTGTGAGAGGTAAAAGTAAGGGGCCCGTATCAATGACTATGCTTTTCAGCAAGTTCTTTATACCTTTCTTCTTCAACACTTACCTCACACCTCCTTTCTTCAAGGAACATCTTGATACTTCCTTTAGGCTTAACACTATCAATAAATTCCGCAAGAGACATAGCCTTCTTTAATACTATATTGTTACCTATAACAGTAAGTTCTAGTTCATCCCCCTCCTTAATGTTCAGCTTTTCCCTGACCTCCTTAGGGATAGTGATCGTGAATCTCTTACCAACCCTAATCTTTAAGGAGGTAATCTCTACTTCGCTCACGTACAGCACCCTAACCAATACATTATCTCTATACTACTTAAATTTCTTTTCAAGGTCTGTCAGATCATGCAGATAATACTTCAAAATGAAGTTTACTGCATAAATAAATTAAATTAGCAGTGCGGAATTCTTGCGGTCTTTTCGCTACTTCTCGAGATTTTATTATGATTAATCTAAGCAACAATGCTGTATCTTTGCGACATCAACTCTATAATATCTTGAAGCTGGTTAAAGGTATGACTAACAGGTCATGATTTAAAGGAATCTAACTTTTGGCTGCAGCTAAACCTTAATCTTAATAATGTGTCAGATGGTACTTAATTAGTTGAATTTAATGAGTATAGTTATATAGACTAAGGTTGGTAAGAAGGTGATTGTTATACTAAGGCTATCGCTGAAGCTATAAGGATTAGGGTTTAAGAATTTTTGTATAGTGTGTATAGCGGACCCTGGTTATGAATAAAATAGATCTTGAGAGACCCCTAAGTTATGTTATGCACTCAGTTTAGGTGCTTCATATCGGACATACATTACAGTGAGCAACATAACGAAGTTATAACGATAGAGAACGGAAATATTCGTGAATACTCGAGTAGTGTTCGAAAAGGTTTAGGCGTTAGGGTAATAGTTGATGGATATCAGGGTTACGCTTCAACGAGTAGGTTAAATCTGGATTCAGTAAAGGACGCTATTAGGAAGGCTATTGAAGCGGCTAGAGCATTAAAAGGTAAAGCGGAAAGGCATCTCTAATTGAAGTCCCAATTGTTAAGGATAAGGTCGTAGCACCATGTAAGGTTGATCCTTCAAGTGTTGGCCCAAAAGATAAGGTTGAGTTGCTTCTATTCGTGAACAAGGTAAGTCTTGAGATTCAAGACGTTAAATCTTCCTTAATAAGAATGGGTATTCAACGTAATCACGGGATCTTTGCGTCGAGTGATGGGTCAAGAATTGAGGTATTGGTTAACGTGGTAGGTATAGGGCAGCTCTCAGTTGCTGGTGAAGCTGGGAGGCTAGAGAGGGTTAGTGATAGTCGTAGTAAGGTAGCTGGTTATGAGTTCATAGAATCGTTTAATTGGGGAAGAATTTGCAAAGAAATATCTGAACTAGCTAGTAGAGCATCAAAAGCTGGATTGCCACTAGCAGATATGTACACAGCTGTTATAGACCCTGATGTGGCGGGGGTATTACTCCATGAGGCTTTCAGTCATGCAAATGGGAATGACTTAGTTGAGGCTAGATACCAGTGTTTTATCTGAGAAGATAGGAAGGACTGTAGCTAGTGAAAACGTAACTATAGTTGATGAAGGCGTTGTTAATGGGGTTTTTCATTCCTTACGACGATGAGGGTGTGAAAAAGATAAGACAGTAATTGTTGAGAGGGACATCCTCAAGTCATTCTTAACTTCAAGACATATAGCAAGTAAGTTAAGTTAGGTATGAAAGCAACAGGTAATGGTAGGGCTCAGGATTATGCTTCAGTACCCATTGTTAGACAAACAAATTACTACATGCTTCCTGGAGACTACGGTGTTGAAGAGTTAATTGGGAATGTTAAGGGAGGGATCTACGTGACAGGTAAAGGCGTTACTGGTGGAAGGTAAACCCTGGTGAGGTACATTTACCTTTAGTGTTGGTGTTTCATGGATCATAAGAAATGGCGAAAGAACGGAAATGGTTAGAGGTGTAACACTAAGTGGTTTAATTCTTGATGTACTTAAGAGCGTTGATGCTGTAGGTAAGGATTTAAGAATAAGAACTAGTGTCTTCGGTGGTTGCGGGAAAGATCACCAAACCGTTAAGGTTGGCTTAGGAGGACACCACATAAGGGTTAGAAAAATAATTGTTAGTGGTAAATAATGATGAAGAATCGGGTCATGGAACGAATTAACTTAGAGAAAATAATCAGTAAGGTCGAGGAATTAGGCGCTAGTAAAGTTGAAGTCACCTTAATGAATACAAGGTCAAGGAAAATCAATGGAGGTAAAGATAGAACTGACTGAATAATTCAAAGAGATATTGTAAGAATAGGATTTAAGATTGTAATAGGTAAGAGAGTTGCCTATTATGGATCTGAGGTATCGAGCTACGAAGATGCTATTAGAGTGCTTGAGATAGCTATTAAAGTAGCTAAGGTAATAAATGAAGATAGATACTGGCATAACTTACCATCTAAGTTAGGTAAGGGAGGTAACGTACCAATTTATGATGATAAAATTGTTAAATTAAGTACGGATGAAGCTTCTAGCTTGGTATTTAATAACCTTTAAATACTTCAAGTAAGAGCCCATTAATTGAGCCCGTAGGTTTAGGGCTTGATATGAGTGAGGTTGAGTATATAATAGCTAATAGTTATGGTGGATTAATGGAAAGGTTAAGTACTCTTGCTACATTGCGTGTTGAGGCTAGATCTAGAGATTCAGATAAGGAAAGTACTTATTCAGATTATGTAGTATCTAGGAGTTTAGAGAGACTAAAATTTCATGAATTAATAATTAAGGTTAAGGAGAGAGTTATTGACGCTTTAAGAGCTAAACACATCAAGACTAAAAGGATGGATTTAGTGTTTGAGCCTAAAAGTGTTTGCAGATATCGTCATGGCGTCATTTCCCCCAGCAATAACTGTTGATAACGTCCAAGCTAATAGATCACCACTTAAGGATAAGGTAGGTAAACAAGTATTTAATGAAAGAGTAACAATGATTGATGATCCCTTTAAGCCGTTCCTCTACGGCTCAAAACCCTTCGATGATGAAGGTGTAGCAGCAAGAGTTAAGAGTATAATCAATAATGGTATCCTTAAGACTTTCCTCTACGATCATTATACAGCAAGAAAGGAGGGTAAAAAATCGACAGGTAATGCATGGAGAGATTCACCATTATCTAGGTCTAGACCTTGGGCAACAAACCTCATACTTAATGAGGGTAATGCATCAATTGAGGAGATTATAAGTGACTGTAAAGAGTGTTTAATGATATCTAAAACAATAGGTCAATGGCTCTCAAACCATGTTAGTGGTCAGGTGAATGCTACGCTAACCCATGGTTACTTGATAAATAACGGTAAGATCATTGATGTTGTTGAGGGTGTCACTATACCAGGCAGCATATATGATATGTTAGGTAAGAATTTAGACGTAATCGGTAAAGGACTTGAATGCCATATGAACATATGCAGTCCCATAGTGAAAATTAAGAATGTAACTATAGCTGGTAAGGAATGACTTCATTCCTACCATACAAAATCCTAATATTTCTCTATTACCTCTAATGATGATGAAGAGCTTTTAATGATATACGCCTTACTCTTATAAGCTCTAGAAGTTCCATGACCATACACCTTGGGTATTACTTAAAGCTGTAAACCCATTATTGCGGTCTGCATGAGGACATTCATATTTTATTACTCCACATTTTAATACACGAAATATTCCTCATTCGGAGTAATGAAAGGAACAAATAAAAGTGTAGGGTAATACTATATACCGTTATAAAGAGGAGGTGATATCTTGGTTGAAGCAGGGCAATTCCAGTTAGCTGCAATAATTATGACTTTAATATACATAATATTCATTATGGTATTAGGATACATTGTTGGTAAGAGGGAGGCTAAGGATGTTGAGAATTTCTATGTTGGTGGTAGGAGAATAGGTACGTTAATCCTGTTCTTCACACTAATTGCTACAATTATAGGTGCTGCATCAACTGTAGGCTATACTGCTTGGTTTTGGATTAGGGGATTTAGCCAATTATGGTTCACCATAGGTGCTATTATAGGCTACTTAATCTACGTAATCTACATGAATCCAAGAATATGGAAATTTGGTAAGAAGACTGGAGCCTTCACCATAACAGACTTCCTAGAGTACAGGTATCAGAGTAGGTTAATCAGGTACATAGCTGGATTATTGATAGCATTTGCTTATGCAGCAATAACGGCTTTCCAGTTCATGGCTATGGGCAAAGTACTTCACACAATATTCGGGATACCTTATGAATGGGGTGTCGTCATATCAGCTATAATAGTAATAGTTTATACCTCCTTTGGAGGATTCTGGTCCGTAGCAATGACTGACCTAATACAAGGTATATTAACATTCATAGGCGTTATAGTATTATTCTGCGTTGCTGTTGCAGCAGCTGGAGGTTTTGGTAACATACTAGCTTCAGTACCTCCGAAGCATTTAAGTCTGTTTGGTTATGTGACACCAGTACAAGCATTAGCATGGATTCTAGTATTCCTACTTGGTATTATGTCGTGGCCGGATCTATGGCAGAGGGTCTACTCAGGTAAGGACTTAAGAACAGTTAATAGGTCTTGGATAGCTTATGTAATATCGATACTTGCATTTACACTCTTCGTAGGCTTCATAGGACTTGCAGGCAGAGTGCTCTATCCTAACATAAAAGATCCAGAAACATTATTCCCGACAATGGCTATGGATTTACTAGGTCTTGGAGGGGTCTTCGTACTTCTATGTTTATACGCCATAATAATGGGTACGGCAGACTCATGTCTACTAGTCTCCGTAATGCACTTCGTGAGGGATATCTATCAATACCTATTCAGACCCAAAGCAAGTGATAAAGAGATACTTAAGGCATCAAGAATAGGCGTGATAGTGGTTGGAGTACTAGTTCTAGTCCTTGCATTAGTTGCACCATCAATATTCGATTTATGGGTTATGAGTGCTGACATAACTGGTGCTACATTAGCATTCATAATACTCTTTGGTTGGAGATGGAAGAGAGGTGATAAATATGCAGGACTGGCTAGCATCTTATTAGGCTTTATAGGGTGGGCTTTAGGATACTTAGGTTATAGCCCATGGGGCTTAGATCCAATAATCTTTGGAGGCATACTATCGTTAATAGCTCTAATAGTTGTAGGATATTTAAGACCACCAGTACCTAAGGAGATACAAAGCCTAATTGATGAATTATGGAGAAAATAATAAATACCTAAGTCTTTATGATTTTTCTTTTTTGCTTAATAGTTTACTTATAGTGTACATGTACACCTTAGTGGAGTTTAACACATCATTTATTTCAATATACTCATTATCACTATGAGCTAATTCACCATTACCAGGTCCGAACACAACAGTCTTCACCCCTAAAATATTCCTTAATATTCTAGCATCTGATGCACCAGGTGCTAAAGTTACTATGGGATCATGACCGTAGAATACCTTAACTCCTTCTTTTAAGACGTTAACCAGGTCGTCACCATTTTTCAATACGGATGGTTCAAAGATTATTGGCACTTCAATATCAAATTTGTTAATCCCTAAGTCATTAAGTAATTTTTTCACAGCATTAACTACATCCTCAGGCTTATGCCCAGGTACGACCCTAAAGTCTATTACTACTTCACATTCATCAGGAATTACATTACCTTTGAAGCCGCCTCTAATCATCGTTACGGAGTATATCGTCTCCGTGATTGTCTTAAGGTATTGGAGTAAGGGTCCTTTAGGCCTTCCAGACATCACTTTAGGTCTTCCACTAATGAACTGCTTTATTAAGTCAAGTTTAGATATTGGTGGTTTAACTTTAGGTAGTTTTAACCTCCTTAAATTATGTACAAAGTTACATGCTAGTTCTACGGCATTAACTCCTAGAAATGGGACACTTGAGTGGGCTTTCTTACCGTAGATCTTAACATGAACTTCATAATCGCCCTTCTCACCTATAATTATAGCCTTTCCAACATTACTCATTCCTGTAGGTTCACCCACTATTGCGTAATCAGTTATTAATGACTCTCTTCTTACTTTAACTAAGTACTTTAAACCATAGTCACTATTCATTTCCTCATCTGCTGATGCAACCATTACAATCCTGCCGTTAATATTTTTAACTAATGATTCCGATCTCAGGTATAATATTATGCTCATTATCATGGAGGCTAAGCCTCCCTTCATATCGGTAGCACCTCTACCGTAGATCCTTTCATTAATGACTACAGCACTTAATGGATCATACTTCCACTTAGATAAATCACCGGGTGGTACCACATCTGTATGACCGTTAAACAGCAATGTAGGACCATTACCTAGATTTACATTAAATATTAGATTACTTCTATTTGGTGCCGGTTCAAGAACTTCGTACTTAATTCCCACCTCTTTTAGCTTATCTATAATTACATTAACAACCTCAACTTCATTACCTGGTGGATTATATGATTTAGCTTTAATTAAATTTCTTAAGAATTCCACTATTTCGTCTTCATACTTCCTAACTAATGAGTCTATGACTTCAATACTCATAGGTACACCACATAATATTTACCTCCTCTTCTAAGATAAGCATGTATATTTTAAGTAGGTATGTACTTACATTGGTTGGTCAGGCTTAAACATAAAATATTATGGTTCAAATATTCTTGGGTGTGTAATTGGAGTTTGACTTGATTATAAAGAATGGAAAGATAGTTGATGGTACAGGTAATCCCTGGTTTAAGGCAGATATAGGAATAAAGAATGGAAAGATAGTTAAGATAGGTAGAATTGGCGAATCTCAAGGACGTGAAGTAATTAATGCTGAGAATTTAGTTGTAGCACCAGGTTTCATTGATATGCATGCTCACGATGACCTAATATTCTTTGATGACCTATTTAATAAGCCTAAACTATATCAGGGAGTCACCACCGTAGTTTGTGGTAATTGCGGTATAAGCCCAGCACCTGTCAATAGAAAAACCCTAGATGTACTTAAGTCATATATAGGCATACTTAGTAAGAGGGTAAGTTTTGAATGGATCACTTATGGTGACTACTTAAGGAAGCTAGAAGACTTAGGTTCACTAGGTACCAACTTCGTTGGTCTAGTCGGTCACGGCACTTTAAGGATCGCTGTTATGGGTATGGAGGCTAAAGACCCAAGTCGAGAGGAACTTGAGAAAATGAAGAATTTATTAGCTAGGTCATTAGAGGATGGCGCCTTCGGCATGTCTACAGGTTTAATTTACCCGCCAGGTTGTTACTCAAAAACTGAGGAAATCATAGAGTTATCCAGAGTTGTCTCTAAATATGGGGGCTACTACGCTACACACATGAGAAATGAATCAAACGCTGTTCTTGAATCCATAACTGAAGCTATAAGGATAGGAAGGGAAGCTAGAGTACCTGTTGAAATATCTCACCTTAAAGTTACGGGTAAGCCTAACTGGGGTAAAGCTCCTGAGATGTTAAAATTGATAGAGAGAGCTAGAGAAGAGGGTATTGACGTAACAGCTGATGCATATCCCTATACTGCTGGTTCAACTTATTTAGCATCGATATTACCTCCATGGGCTCATGAGGGTGGTGAGGAGAAACTTAAAGAGAGATGTAAAGATCCTGAGATTAGAGCTAAATTAAGAGAATTCATTGAGAAACGAGATGATTGGGAGAATTTCGTTAAGCAAGCTGGTTGGGATGGAATTATAATAGCTTACTCACCTTCACATCCGGAGTTTGAAGGTAAGAGTATAGCTGAAATAGCTAAGTTAATGCAGAAAGATCCTTATGACGTAGTATTTGATATTATAGCTGAGGATGGGCTTAAAGCAATGATGATAGTCTTTGTGATGAATGAGAGTGACGTTGAAAAGATAATTAGTCATCCATATGTAATGATAGGAACTGATGGATTAGATATAGGTGTAGGTAAGCCTCACCCAAGAGCTTATGGGACATTCCCGCGAGTACTTAAAGTATATGTTAAAGAGAAGGGCTTAATTACATTGGAGGAAGCTATTAGGAAAATGACATCACTACCAGCTCAGAAATTGAAACTCCGGGATAGAGGGTTAATCAGGGAAGGCTTTTGGGCTGATATAGTTATCTTCGATCCTAAATTAATAAGTGATGAAGCAACTTTCAAAGAACCTAGAAGAAGACCTAAGGGAATAAAATACGTTATAGTTAATGGTGTAGTGGAGGTAGAGGACGGAGAGTTAACGGGTAAACGTGGAGGTAAGGTATTAAGGAGGGCAAGTTCTTGATGTGCTTATTAACGTATAAAGCTAATTACATTTATTTACTTTTTAACGCTCAACTTATATGGTGCCATTAATGCGTTCATGTGAGGATGTGTGCTTTGAAGAGTGTCAGGAGGAGTGTCTATATCGTAGATGCCCACCACCAGTTGGAGCACTAGCTGACATTCATGAGGCTTGTTTCTCTAGCTGTTTAAATTACTGTTATAATGAATGTATAGAGAAGTGTAAGGGATTAGGGAGTAAACAGTAAGTATAGTGAGCATAGTTAGTAACAAAGTATAGTGCTAAGGTGCTCTATATGCGGTGCTCCATGATAATTAGTAGGTAGTGTGTGTTAGGAGTGCCAGCATTAAACCCCTTCACTGAACAGTACGCTATATTCGCAGTCTTACTTATGCTTGGATTCCTCATTGGTAACTTACTTCGCAAGATAAGGTTATCACCAGCTATAGGTTACTTAGTAGCAGGACTTATTGTTGGTTTGCTAACCGAGATACCTGAGGAATTGTCTGTAGTGCTTACGTATCTAAGTGAGATAAGCATTTTGCTACTGTTTTTCGAGATAGGCTTTGAAATACATGTAACTAAACTTAAGCAAATTAGTAGCTTTCCTCTCTATTTGTCGCTATTTGAAATGTCTATTGCTATACCATTAACTATCGGTACATGTATAGTTTTAGGTCTTGATATTAATGATGCGCTTATACTGGGTCTTATAGCTAGCTTCTCAAGTACTATATTTACATATAAACTTCTTGAGGAGTGCAAACCTAGTGGGAATGGAGTCTTTAAAACCGTATTAATGGTTGCTGCTGTTGAGGATGTAGTCATAGTTATAGCGTTAGCTATGATTCAGGGTATTAATATGCCTATTCATATATTTGTTATAGAGGTAGTAGCCTTAAGTCTAGCTATATTCTTCCTAAGCCTTGAATTAGTAGAGAGGGTATTTTCAAGAGTAATTAAACCTGATGATACAGGTTTAATACTCCTGATATCCTATGGATTACTTCTTGGCTTAATTACTACATATCTCGGTCTAGGTCCTGCCCTAGGTGCATTCATAGCAGGGGTGACCCTCTCAAGCCTTAAAATATCTAAAGAATTAATGAGAATGTTTAAACCAGTACGTGCAGTATTTTTAACACTTTTCTTGATATTTATGGGATTAAACATATCGTCAATACATATAGATCTTAATTCATTATCACTACTAATTCTACTTTCATTAATAATGTGTATAATCCACACTTTTTCAACAATAACTTCATCAGTCATGGTTAGTGGTTTAGGGATTAGACAAGGTATGGAGGCGGGACTTTATTTATCAACTATTAGTGAACTCTCCTTAGTTATCGCTTATTACGCTATAAGTGCAGGTATAGCCTCTCCGTACGTCTTAACAATAAGTGCATTAGCCATAACCTTTGCTTCATTATTTAGTTCTAGTTTTATATCAGTAAAGGATGATATAATATCTAAATTCTTAGGTAAAGTTTTAGGTGATACAGCATTACTCCTGGATGACGTCACGTTACGATTTAGGAGATTAGTTGAGGGTTATGCTCACAAGAGAATTCAACACGTATTTAAAACTATATTACACAATGTTGGCGAGATCCTAATAATGTTACTTATTGCTTACACAGTATTATCTGAAATATACATTAGATGGGGTCTTAATGCTTTAATTTTAAGTATTTCTATAGGACTACCAATAGCTTACATGATAATTCATAGGTTAATCAAAAGAACTGAACTATTAATACATGAACTATTAGTGAATATTAGTAAGGAGTTTACACAATACTTAGAGACATTAATACGTAGATTTCTCTTCACGATAGTGATAGTCATCACGATAGAATTAGCTCTATTAATAGCTATATTTAGGTATTCAAAGTCGCTAATGAATGTCCTGGGTAAGCAGTATTTAGGGTTAATTACGTTATTAATCTCTTCAATACCCTTATTCCTAGTTTTTATTATAGGTATTTACATGTTAGTTAAGTGGAGAAGAATAAGTAATCCTTAAATATCAAGATACACGTTACTTGACTTTATAATATAGCCTAAACATTTTGTTAAGTGCTTTAACTTTAGTTATTTCTATATTACCAACTTCTTTTGTATTCCTTACGTGAGTTCCTGTGCATGGAATTCCATTCACACCTTCGATAATGACTACTCTATAAATTCTTGATTCAGGTAATCTACTAATATTTGGTGCATTAAATATAACATCCCGCAATTTATCTTTAGTCACGTATACATGATTAACGTTTTTACCTTTCCTTACGATCTCATTAGCTATTCTCTCAATTTCATTCACCATATTACTACTTGGTGGTTCAGCTTCGTAACCCACATATGCCTCCGGTGGACCGTGAAATGCATCCAAGGTATTAACGATACTGCCATAGACTTTTTGAACGGCATAATCAAGGATGTGACCTGCTGTATGCAGTCTCATAACTTTATATCTTTGGTTCCAATCAATTTCGCAATATACGGTATTACCAATGAATTTATCAACAATTAAACTACCATCCTTAACTTTAACGTAATGAATAATTACATCATTAATGTCTAAGACCTTCTTAACATCAAGAATAACTCCATTAATTTTGATAATACCCACATCACTCGGTTGGCCACCACCCTTCGGATGAAATATTGTTCTATCCAAAATAATATAGTACCTGCTACCTTTCTCCCTTAGAATACCTAATACCTTAGCTGTACATGATTTAAGGTAGGGGTCATCTAAGTATAATTTTAATGTTTTAGGAAAATTTTTAGCCCATATCCTTACATCAGGCAATAATACTCACCAAAATACCTGCTCAGCAACAATTAAAAGTGGTTTAGAGTTGAGAGCCTAGATTATAACCCCCGATATCCTTAATTAAACACTCATGATAAAAAGAAACCTCCTTTATATGTGAGGGAATATATTTATTATTTCCCTCCCCCTTACCATTAAGGGATACGCGTGTCTTCTAGACCTCTTGATATAATTGAGAAAGCCTTATCTGAAGGTAGATCGAAACTCTTAGAACATGAGGCATTAGCTCTCATAGAATCCTACGGCATACCTGTTGCTAAGTATGGTATTGTTTATGATGAAAATGATGTTGAGAGAGTAGTTAAGTCTATAGGATTTCCGATAGTTGCTAAAGTTGTAAGTCCTGATATATCTCATAAAAGTGATGTAGGAGGTGTAATACTAGGCATTAAAGATATCGAAGGTGCCGTAAAATCTTATAGGCAGATAATGAACAACGTTAGGAGGCATGCACCAAATGCTAGAATAGTTGGTGTGTTGTATCAGAAGATGGCTAACCCAGGATATATCGAGGTTATCGTGGGCGCTACCAGGGATCAAACCTTTGGTCCTGTCGTGATGTTTGGTATAGGCGGAATCTTCGTTGAATTACTAAAGGATGTAAGCTTTAGATTAGCTCCCCTTGATCCTGAAGATGCTGAAGACATGATCAAGGAGATTAAAGGATATAAATTACTTGAAGGTTATAGAGGGATGCCTCCAAGGGATGTGGAGGCTATTAAAGACATATTAATTAAGACTTCAAGAATCATAACAGACATAGATAGAATACAAGATATAGATCTAAATCCGATAATGCTATACGAGAGAGGCAAAGGTGCTTTAACAGTTGATGTAAGAGTGATATTAAAGAGGGCTTAACCGTGATAAAATAGTCATGCTGTAATAAGATATCAAGGTGGTATTAATTCTAAGCTAAAAAACACTATTATGCACACTAAATCTCAAAATTAGAAATGTTTTTAAGTTAACCCGTAATACATTTAATGTAAAGTAACGAGGGGGTATATTTGGGCTTCTGGCAGAGATATCTTTCATTCCCTGTAATATATAAGATTGCTATAGGCTTTATTCTAGGAATTATTGCTGGTTTACTGATAGGACCGCCAATTACCGTGATAAAGCCTCTCGGTGACTTCTTCATGAGATTGTTAAAGATGATAGTCATACCATTAATATTCTTCACGCTAGTGTTGGGGTCTGCAAGCATAGATCCTAAGAAGTTAGGTAAGGCTGGTGGACTCATAGTTGTTATTTACGTGATTACATCATTCATAGCTGTATCAATAGGTTTAGCTGTAGGTTTAGCTGTACATCCAGGTTTAGGGTTCACATTACCTGGAGTGACTTACAAGCCTCCAAAGCCTGTTAGCTTCATAGAGACCATACTTTCATGGATACCAACTAACCCGTTTGGAGCCATGGCGCAATTTAAAGTTATACCTACTATAATTTTCGCATTATTCGTAGGTATAGCACTAGCGTATCTTAGGGTCTCAGATATACCTAGAGTTAGGGAGGCTGCTGAAACAGCTTATAGAGTTTTTGACGCGCTTTCAGAGGTTATGTATAAGATCGTCAAGTTCGTACTGGAGGTTGCCCCTTACGGCGTCTTCGCATTAATTGCTGTAATTATAGGTAAGACGGGAGTCGCTATATTTATGCCATACGCTAAGCTAATAGGTGCTGAAGCATTAGGTATAGCTATACAGATAGGTGTAGTTTATACAGCCATACTACTAATTTCTGGCATTAACCCAGTAAAGTTCTTTGGTGCAGCTTCTGAGGCGATGTTAACAGCGTTTGTTACAAGGAGTAGCTCTGGTACATTACCTGTGACTATGAGAGTTGCTGATGAGAAATTAGGTATAGATAGAGGTTTATACTCCTTCACCTTACCTCTTGGAGCAACCATAAACATGGATGGAACAGCTATATACATGGCCTTAGTAGCCATATTTGCTGCGGACATCGTTGGTAGAACCTTAACAGCACCAGAACTAGCCACACTAGCTGTTGCGGCAGTTATGGCGTCTGTAGGTGCTGCTGGAGTACCTAGCGCTGGTTTAATAATGCTAACTGTAACATTAACATCAGTAGGCTTACCTCTTGAGGTTATACCACTAATAGCAGGTATAGATGTTATCCTTGATATGATGAGGACTATGAATAATGTAACTGGAGACCTTACTGTAACAACAGCAATAGCTAAATTCTACAAGCTTATTGACTTCAAGAGAGGAATATGGGCATCATAATTTTAAATTAAATTCCTCCTTACTATTTTTTACCTTAACCACTACTACTAAATTTGTGATACCTAATGTTACCCACAAGAATTAATTCAACATTAAAGACCGTATATTGTACTAGGTGTGGTGCTACATACGATCCTAATAAGATAAATACCATTTGCCCTAAATGCGGCGGTGTACTTTATGTGGACTATGATGTAGAATATGCAAAAACGCTTATGAATCGCGATTTACTTAGAAGAAGACCTAGATCCTTAGGTCTTTGGAGGTTTATGGAATTACTGCCTGTCAAGGATGGTAGGAATGTTGTCTCTCTCGGTGAAGGCGCTACACCATTAATTAGAGCGAAAAGATTGGGAGAGATTCTTGGATTAAAAAATCTCTACATTAAGGATGAATCACTAAATCCTACGGGAACGTTTAAGGCTAGAGGTCTTTCAGTAGCTATCTCTAAGGCTTTAGAGCTAGGTATTAAGAAGGTTGGTATGCCTTCATCCGGTAATGCTGGAGCTGCCTTAGCAGCATATGCTACTAGGGCAGGTATTAAAGCGATTATATATGCACCTAAGGATACTCCTAAGGCAATGCTTACCGAGATGACGATGTATGGTGCTGAGTTGAGACTTGTTGAGGGAACCATAGCAGATGCTGGTAAAGAATTAAATAAGGTTAAGGATGTAGAAGGAATATTCGATATGTCAACGATGAAGGAGCCATACAGACTGGAGGGTAAGAAAACTATGGGTTATGAAATAGTTGAGGATCTTGACTGGATAGCACCTGATGTCATAATATACCCTACAGGAGGTGGGACAGGCTTATTAGGGATATGGAAGGGTATTAATGAGTTGAGAATGATGGGGCTCTTAAAAGAGGAGAAACTACCCAGGATGATATCGGTACAAAGTACTGGTTGTGCACCCATAGTTAAGGCGTTTCATGAAGGTAAGGAATACACCGAGGTATGGACTAGTCCAAAAACTATAGCTCCGGGAATTAAGGTACCCAAGCCTTTCGCAGACTACCTAATACTTAAAGTGTTAAGGAAAAGCAAGGGTACAGCCATAGCTGTTAGTGATAATGAAATATTAGACGCTATTAAGGAGCTCTCAAAAACTGAAGGTATACTTCCATGTCCTGAGAGCGCATCAACCTTGGCGGCATTACATAAGTTACTTGAGCAAGGCTTAATTGATAAAGACGAAGTTGTGGTACTGGTCAATACAGGTAGTGGTCTTAAATACATTGACCTAATTAACCAATACCTTTAGATTAACGTGGAATTAAATACATATTTTTATTCTTAATGCTAATCTCGTGGGGTAAGTGTGAGTGAAGTAGTTCGTGACTTTACTAAGCTTAAGGCTAACTTAATCAATGCTGCTAGGAAATTCATTAGTGAAGTATTTAGAGTTAAATACATTAAGGTAACAATTAAGTGGAGCAGACATGAGGAATTAGGTAGATGTTCTGTGGATTTCCAAAGAAACAGTATATCATTCACCTTTAGGATACCACTCAAAGGCATGACAACTGAAGATCTAGCTGTGTCATGTATAGAGGCAGTTACGAGTAAGACTCAGAGAATATTTATTAATGCATCAATTGCAGGCTTCATACTACTTACCGTTTTATGGTACTTACTACCCACCCAAATACCTGAATCCATTAGAGGTACCATACTCTTCACAATATTTCTCTTCACTATAACAATGATCTTCTCAGCAGGTATTAGCATCTTAAAGCATGAGAAAGAATTAAAGAGTTTAAAGAGTGATTACATTAAATTAGCTAAGAGCGAGTTGATATGTATGAGAACATATAGTCTACTCGTAGACTTAGTGTCATGGATTCTTAGAGAATGTAGAGGGAAGAATAAGGTAGTAATCGATGCTTCAAGAATAGCTAATATGATTATGAGTCAATATGGTTCATTGATTAGGGAATTAAATCTAAAGACATAACCCGCAATCAAACCTTACGTCAGATTAAATAAAACTTCATATTTAAATATAATTGGATGAAGTTTATGTCCCACTTTGATGTAGTTATTAAAGGAGGCTATATTATCGATGGTACCGGAGCCCCACCATTCAAGAGTGATGTAGGTATTATAAACGATACTATTCAAAAAATAGGCGACTTAAGCGGTTATAAAGCAGAGGTAATAATTAATGCTGAAGGCCTTTATGTAACTCCAGGATTCATAGACATACATAATCATAGTGATTTATCTATATTTAGCATACCTACAGCAGATAATTATGTAATGCAAGGTGTGACAACAATTGTCGTAGGTAATTGCGGTTCTTCACCAGCGCCAGTAACTGAGAGAAATAGAGAATTTATTAAGGAATTAATGTGGAGTTCAGGTATTGAAAATTACGACATTAGATGGAATTCCTTTAATACCTATCTTCAAGAGTTAGATAAACTCAAGAAAAGCATTAACGTAGTTACATTGGTAGGTCATGGCACAATAAGGTCCGCTATTTTAGGCTTTGATGAGGCTAAACCAAGTGAGAGGGAGCTTAAGGAGATGTGTGAATTACTTAGTGAATCGCTTAGGGCTGGAGCTTTTGGAATGTCTCTCGGTCTTATCTATGTACCTAGCATGTTTGCTGATCGTGACGAACTTCTAAGTTTATCGAAAATTATTTCTAAGTATGATGGTGTTCTAGCAGTCCATATGAGAGATGAAGGAGCTAATCTTCTAGATTCCATCTTCGAAGTCATTAATATAGCTAAGGAGACTAAAGTAAAACTTGAGATTTCCCATCTTAAAGCAGTTGGTAAGCCTAATTGGGGGAAGGCTTTATTGGCGCTTAAGATCATTGAGGATTATTCATATAGAGGGTTGGATGTAAGTGCTGATGCGTATCCCTATGAGGCATCATCTACGTTCCTCTCAGCAATATTACCTAAGTGGGTTAGAGAAGGTGGTAGTAAGGAGTTAGTTAAGAGGTTGAGAAGGGATGATGTGATTAGTAGGTTACGTGAAGAGTTGATGAGGGTTGGCATAATGGGTAGTAGAAGACTTGATTGGGATGATATAATGATATCATCATCTCCTAAACATAGAGATATAGAGGGATTAAGGGTCAATGAAATAGCTTTGAAATGGGGTATAGAACCTTTTGATGTGATTATTAAGCTCTTGATAGAGGATGAAGGCAGTACTGAAATGATTGCTTTTGGAATGAATGAACATGAAGTTTCTAAAGTGATATCACACCCACTCGTAGCTATAGGTAGTGATGGCCTTATCAGGAAGTTTGGTGAGGGTAGACCTCATCCAAGGAATTATGGTACATTTCCAAGGGTAATAGCTAAATACGTACGTGAGTTAAAACTCATTAGCTTATCTGAAGCTATAAGGAAAATGACTAGCTTACCTGCTAGGAAGTTAGGGTTATGGGATAGGGGAATAATAAGGCCAGGATTTAAAGCAGATATAGTGATATTCAATTATAACACCATAAGGGATACTTCGACATATATTTCACCACACAAATATCCTACAGGCATAGAGTACGTCATTGTTAACGGTGTTGTAGTTATTGATAAAGGTAAACATACGGGCAAGATGCCTGGGAGGTTATTAAGACATCCCATTTAACGATGATTTTTAGTAATCAATCCTTTCTTTTTAAGATATTTAATTATATAATTGATAACGTATCTCAATTTTGATTTAGGCCATATACTATGCGATATTTGATACACTTTATTACTTAACAATTCTTTATGTACATTAACTATTTCCTTATGAATTTTAAGTGCGTAATCCCTGCTTTCCCATCTTTCGCTATCTCTAAAGTACATATTTACATTCATATGGGTGAGGATTACTATGTCTATGTTACTTGCATGTTCTATTATTTCTTTAAATACTTCATCAGGTAATTTTACTTTATCGATTTTACAGTAAGCTATGGCACTTATAGGTCCTGAGTCCTCTACTATGATGTCGGGTGAATACTTTAAGGCTCTTCTGTAGTCCTCTAAATGTTTACTAACAACTTTAACTTCAAATCCTACCCTATTAGTCCATGGTAAAGGTCCCCCACTGCTTTTACCTTCCTTTATTAACTCCCTTGCCCAATCTTTAATAACGTAGACTTTAAAACCGTATTTCGATAATTCATTGGATAGAGAGTTAACCAGTGTTGTCTTGCCTGAACAGGGACCACCTGCAATTAATATGTATGTTATTCTATTCATTGCAGACTATCACTGAGGTATTCTTAGTATAATGAGGTACCACCATAAATATCAGATATGCCCTTTACATACAAGTATAATGTCGCATCTCTATAGCCTAAGGACACTCTAAGTATGTGTATAGGTCTCCAACCAGGTACTTCAAAGTCTAAAGTTATTACTTTAGTGCCTAGTCTTAGTTCTCTTTCAAGTTTAGGTTTCAACATTCTATTAACTGATGTTAATAAGTACATATAGACTATAGTAGCATCGCTTAATGATACATTAAAGAAGTCATCATTAATGAATTCCACTCTATCGAATACACCTAGCTTTCGTGCTCTCTCTTTAGCTTTTTCTATTAATTCCTTATTAATTTCTATACAGACGGCTCTCGCACCTCTTAAACTAGCTTCAACAGCAACTCTACCATCACCACATCCTAAGTCGTAAAATACGTCACCTTCCTTAGGCTTAGCAAGTAACATTATATATGGTAATAACTCAGACCTTGTAGGTACCCATGGAGCTAGTATACCTCTTCTTAAACCACTCACTACCATTCACTATCCCCTCAAATATTACCTCTAATAGACGAGTTTTAATTAGCACTAAAGTAGTTTTTTACCTAAGCTCTCAGTGGGTAATAAAGGATGGTTATAAAGATAAATTATGCCAAGGTCTACGCATTAGCGAGCATTTTAAAGAGTATTGGCTTGAGTAAAATTCTTGATATTGAATTAATAGATCCACAATTCATATCTATAAAGTCATTAGTGAAGGAGTGTAAATTAAAGACACCATTACTATCATATTTAAACGCCTTAATTAGCTATAAATTAAGCTGTAAGGGTGAACTATACTGGCTTGAGTTTAGTGAATTCTTCAAAAATGACGTATTATGCAATGAGTATGAACAAGATCCTACAGTTAATGTAAAAGATCAAGTACTTAGATCATTTAATGAATTCTTAAGAATGAGTAAGTGTAATAGGATAGGTGTTCAAGCTAAACTAAGGAGGTTAATTAAAGTCTTAGGCATGTTAGAGTCATTATATAGTACTATATTACATAAAGACTTTTTAAAATTATGGAGATTAACTTATGGACTGCTCAAGGCAAAACCTGAAAGTAAGACTGTGGTCTTTTCTATAAAAATGGCTTATTATGGTTTAAAGGCGCTTGGGCAATACCTAACTCCTCTACCCATGAATATACCCATACCTGTTGATGCTAGAATTGCGAAGGTGACGTATTCCTCAAGATTATTAATAGGGCCTACAAGCTGGAGAGAGTTATATGTAAATATAAGAGCTGTGGTTGATGTCTGGAATAAGATAGCTCGTCTAAGCTTAGTACCACCGCTTCATATAGATTCATTAATATGGTTATTACTTAATAAGAGCTTAAGGAGTAAGTTCCGTGAAATACTTGGTGATACATTATTGAGTAAGCTCATAAGGGAGCTAGGTGTAGGTATGTTGGATTAAGTACCTTAACCTCTTGCATTATGGTTAATCTATTTTAGTCTTAGCTAAGGTAATTATCTTGGGGGTACGTGTGGTCACAATTAAATGGCATGGTCATGCATGCTTTGAGATAATATCATCTGACGGTTTCTCAATAGTTATTGACCCTCATGATGGAGGCAGTATAGGTCTTAAACCTCCTGAAGCTAAGGCTGACGTAGTCTTAATGACTCATGATCACTTTGATCATAACGCCTGGCACGTGGTGCTCAAACCAGGAGGTGAGAGACACTTAATGAGGGAGGGAGAGTTCAGGGTAGGCGGTAAATACAAGGTCATAGGTGTTAAAGCTTACCACGATAAGTATAGAGGTAGAAGGAGAGGAAACATAATCATATATAAGGTTCATGTAGACAATATCTCCATAATTCATTTAGGTGATTTAGGTCATATACTTGACCCAGAGACTGCTTCTAAGTTAAGACCCGTACATGTGTTAATGGTCCCAGTAGGGGGAACATTTACTATAGACGCTAAGGAGGCTTACGAGGTTGTTAAAGAATTAGAACCTAAGGCAGTAGTACCAATGCATTATTGGATAAGAGGTGTGAACTTGCCATTAGCACCTGTTGATAACTTCTTATCTATTGTTGATTTAGAGGTTGTAAGATTAAATAGTAATGTGTGGCAGGTAAGTAAGGACGACCTAGATCTTTGGGAATCAACAAAAGTCGTAGTTTTTAAGGAGCCTATGTAAGAATGATTCTCTTAACTCTTAACCTCCTACCCCTAGCTAATTCACTAATGCTTGATTTATTATTGATGAAACTTATTATTGCCTCTCTAATCAGTTCTGAACGTGGTATTCCTAACTTCATTGCAAGCATGTCTAATCTCTCAAGTAATTCCTCATCTATTTTAAATGTGACAACTCTCACTCTTAGCACACCCTTGATTTTCTTCGGTGCGGAGGGAGTTAATACCTTCTCTCCTCCCTTTAGTTTAAAAGCCATATAGAGAAGTATTGAAGGAAGTGTACATATTGTAGCTAGTTTTAAATACTAGGATCTAGGTATTTCTCTTGGAGGGAGCGGACATACCTACAGTACATATATCGTTGCCAGAGAGAGTGTATAGTGAGCTTAAGAGAATAGCTAGTGATATGGGTATTCAGTTAACCGACCTTATAAAGATGTTTATTAAGATGGGACTTAACGGTAATATAGTTAGTCCTCAAGGTAATGGGCAGGTCACAACACCCTTAATATCTAAGTTAGAGAGAGATATAGCGTATCTTAAAGGTAGGATTTACGTTATAGACAATGTATTGAGGGACTTACAGTTAAGGATTGAGGAAATAGAGAGACGTCTTGAGGAGATTGAATCGCCAGACATACTCTTAAATATGAGGAAGTATGGTGAGGGAAGACTTAATAAGCCTTAAATTGAATGAATTAATGGCCCCGCCTAAAGCCCCGAGTCTCGGGGCGTAATGAGGCGGGGAGGGCCACCCCCGGCCCTTCTACTCTTATTTAAACCTGATATGGAGGCTCTGTAAAAGGAGTCTCTATAAGCTATTAGAAGGGGGAGATGAGAGAGCGCTTTACTTTAGTATTCCATTAAGTGTTTAATAAGTCATCTACTTACTTTACTCTTGATATTTTCAATGAGTTCCCTTGACTTAGGATCTGAGAGTAGTTTACTCCTTATGGGACTTACAATCCTTATTAAGTACTTAGCAACAGCATTCTTGAGATCTAGAGGATGGATTTTACCTTCAGCGTATAGTTTCTCCAACTCATTATAAGACCATACGGTAATTGTACCACCATACTTTTCAGGTCTTTCTATTGTGAACTCCCTTTCCTCACCCCTAAATACTATGTACTTAGCTATAGCCAATACAGGATTATTCTCTATTGCTCTCGGAGGGCAATAAGCCCTTCTTATTTTATTAGTGATCTCCTCATCACTATCTATTATAAATATTGCTGATTTAGGTTTCGACTTACTCATCTTAACTTCAGCGTAGAATTCATCCTTTTCTAAACTCTTAATATCCATTCTCCCTAAACCCTCAAGTGATGGTAGCAATGGTGTATGAATAGCAACAACCTTCTTTAAGTTAAGCTTCTCAGCAACATCTCTAGCGAGCATATGTGCTTTCCTTTGATCCATACCACCTAAAGCTATATCTAAGTCCATGTATAATATATCAGTTACTTGCATGAGTGGGTATATAAGTTTTGAGAAATCTGTCTCCGCTTCTTCAGCTTTCCTGCCCATTATTGTTAATGCTCTCCTTACTCTAGCTAGTGAAAGTACCTTGGCTATCCTCAATATAAGTTCCCAATACCTAGTGTCACTAACTAAATCCTCAGCATATACTAGCTCGTATTTACCCTCAAGACCTATTGAGTTAAGTACTTGAGCTACATGATTAGCTGCATACCTGATAAGGTTTAAATCACCACCTAACTTATCATTAATCCATGCATGCCATGTAGCTGCTAATAACTTCATTTTAAATCCGACATCAACTAAGTCCTTAAACTTATATGCCCATATCAGCCACCCAACATGAAATATACCACTAGGTTCAAAGCCTAAATATCCCTTACCACCGCCTGTCTCGATTAATTGGCGTAATTCATCAATGGTAACTACCTCTTCAGTATTTCTTAAAACTACTCTTACCTTCTCCTCAACATCCACAACACTACACCTACTCTGATAAAATCATACTACCTTAAATACTATTATTGTTAGTCATTATATGAACCATGAGGTTAAGCGACTTGATGTCTTCCAGGGTCCTTTAATATGTATTCTATAACCACAGAATGGGCATTTACCGTCATTAGTTAATCTATAGCCTGTAACTCCATAGTGTGTTCTCTCTATCAATACTTTCCCGCATTTTGGACACCTGGTGTGTAAGTATTCATTAGATGGTACATTACCTATGTAAACATACTTAATACCTTTCTTTCTTGCTTTACTATATACTTCTAATAACTTGCTAATACTTGTTGGAGGTTCGTGGTAGTTATATGCTGGATAATATCTATTCACATGTAACGGTACGTCAGGGCCTAAGTACTTTAGATGGGACTCTATGACCTGTTCAACACAGTAATCCCAGTCATTAGCTTTCGTCACTATAAGGTATACAGCCTCAACATGTATACCCAATTTTAATGCTTCAGACATTACGTTTAGTATTTCAGTAGGATTAGGTATACCCATGAACCTTCTATATGTCTCAGGGCAGCCTTTAATATCAGCGCTTATGGCGTCTAGACCAGCTTCCTTGAGTAATTTTAATGCCTCAATAGTAAAGGAGGCATTCGTAACCATGGTGTTATAAAGTCCTCTTCTTTTAGCCAAGGTGAACACGTCAAGCATATATTCAAGATGTATTGTCGGCTCATTGAAACTAGCGCAGACTCCCTCATCACCCCACCTTATAGCTAGTCTTATAATTGTTTCCGGAGGCATTACTTCACCATTACCTGGTGGGTGAACCTTACTTAAATGCCAATTTTGACACCAAGGACAGAGAAAGTTACAACCCCAGCCACTAAACGTTGTAGCGTAAGAACCTGGCCAAAAATGAAATAGAGGCTTTATCTCTATGGGTCTAGACTCAATAGCCGATACCTTACCGTAACCGATATTGTAGAGTATACCATTGGTATTAATGTAATTTCCACAAAATCCTTTCCTATCGGGTGGTATTAAACATCTTCTAATACATGTCCCGCATCTAATACTTAGATCTCCTAATTTTGACTGCTGTAGTACAGCTTTAACACCTTTCATAAATGCTACCGTGAAGAATAGCGCAATAGTAACTAAATACTTAATTAAGTCATTAGTGTCTTAGTAAGTAGGTCTCCTTTCATTCACTTTCGAAGTCTTTCGATAAATTCGCTCTTCTTAACAATAACTCTTTCATGAATGCCGTAACCTATCTTCTTACCTCTCCATAATGCTTCAACCCAGAACGTAAGTCTCCTTCCGTCAATGCTTAGCAGTATTCCCCTAACTTCTAGTTCATCATTTACAGGCGCTGCTGATACATGCCTCACATTCACTAACGTTCCTACGGATACGTAACCTTCAGGTAGTTTTTCATCTATTGTACATCTACAAGCCTCCTCCATGAATTTAATCATTGAAGGAGTTGAAAGTACTTCCACATCACCCGTACCTACATGCTTTGCTGAATGTTCTGATGTTGTCTTAAATTTATATCTAAATTGTAAACCTTCATTAAGGCCTTTAACGACCTCCATATAGTATCCCTTAACTTCAATGGTTACTCACTAAAAAGTTTCAAGCTTAACAGATACTACCTTAGAAGCTTAACTCCCTTAGAGGTTACTTCATAGACCTTTCTAACTCTCCCACCAATTCTTTCATAATTACTAATCTTAATTAATCCTAGCCTCTCTAGTTCTTCAATATGTTGATAAAGCACTCTTAAACTTATCTTTATTCCATAACTATCTCTCAAGACCTTCCATATTGCGTAAGGGTGTAATGGACCTTGAGAAACTAGTATTTCTAGGATCTTTAATTTAGTAAATCCTATTTTAAGGCCTTCTTCCTGCATTATGTGTTTATCAGTGAGTAATCTAAGAATTGAGGCATCCCTAAGAGCTCCACCAGTTATTAAAGTTACTACTAATTTATTGCTAGGCAATTCATCATTAATACTTAACTTCACTAATCCTGCGATAGATGAAACCCCTACGGGCTCTATGAGAAGTCCCTCATTATTTGCTAGGAGCTTTACAGCCTCTATGACGTCCTTATCGCAAACTTCAACAATGAAACCGTCACTATCTTGGAGTATGTCTTTAATTACCCGCTCATAGAGAGGTTTTTCAACACATATGTCTTTTAGTAGAGGTGTTGATGAGCAGCCCTTAACACCTATTATCATAGTCTTACCGCCCAAGTCCTTTAGAGCATACCATAGTGATGTCATTAGTGCACCATCACCTACAGGAACTATGAGTACGTCAGGGTGTTTTCCTAATTCTGAATATACTTCGTAATATATCGTTCTATATCCATCAAGTAGGTAAGGATTTAGTGGAGTTACTTGTAGTGAGTCTTTAGTCTTTAGTACCTTCCTTATAGCTTCTTCGTAACTTGATGTAAATTCCACCTTATCCGCTAGAACAAGTGCTTGGTAGGCTTTTGAGGGTGTAATGGAGTGTGGCATTATTACATAGCTTTTAATTTTTGCCTTCCTAGCGTAAGCTGAAATCGATATACCTAGATCACCTAATGAAGCAACAACTACTTTCTTAAATCCTAAGTTAAGAGCTACAGACATTAATGTTGCTGAGCCTCTATCAATAAATGTACCTAAGGGATTCCTTGACTCATCCTTAATTAAAACATTACTTAACCCTAAGTACTCGCCTAACCTCACAGCCTTAATTAATGGTGTGAGCCCCTCACCTAATGTGACTTCACTCTTACCACTACTTACTAGGAGGTCCTTAAATACCCATATACCGCCATAACTAACTCTCCTGTAAACATCCTCAAATTTGAGGTTCATAATACGTGGTATGAGTGGTGATCCACAATTATCGCAATTTAATTTAGGAGGAAACGGCGGATATTCAGTCCCGCATGATGGGCATTTTAATACCTTCCTCACGTTCCACACCTGTTAAAATTACTTAATTAAATGAAATAAAATAGAGGTTCAACATTATAAAGGGGGTTAATATGGAAGTAAGCATTCCAAGAATAGCTGTTGGTGCTGTCGTATTTGATAAACTAGGTAGATTATTACTAGTAAAACGTCGATACCCACCAGCGCCTGAGAGATGGTCAATACCGGGAGGACATGTGGAACTGGGTGAGGAGCTCAAGGAAGCCGTCATAAGAGAGTTGGAAGAGGAAACAGGATTGAAGGGGTATAATCCTACGTTAATAGCTATAGCTGAGTACATATCGGAGGATATCGATGGTAAGATAGTCTATCACTACGTAATAATAGACTTCCTAGTAAGGAAATATCAAGGTGAATTAAGACCTAATGAAGAAGTACTTGACATAGGCTTCTTTAATTTAAGGGAAGCTTTAAATCTAAAATTAACCGTAACTACAAGACTGCTAATAAACGCATTGATAAATCAAGGAGTTAGCAATGGTATTATTCATATAGTCTTTAGAGAAATACCTAAGAAACGAACTTAAGATACATCACTACTATGTAGTCCCTTAGCCGCGAATTGCTTAATGAGCCCCTCTATATATTCGTAATTATCCACTTCCTCAATTCTAGATTTAAACTCACTAGGTAAGCCTCTCAATGCTGCTGAAAGTGTTGAAGCAATTATTGCTCTACTACTCACATCACCACCTAAACTAATAGAACATAGTACACTATCTATGAGATCAGCCTCACTTCTACATACACAGTAAAGTGCTGTAGTGAATGTTGGAATCGCTAAGTAATTGTTATTTAGTATTCTAACTACATCCATAGGTTTTTTATTAATTAATCCCTCTACAGATTTAACTTTCAATTTAAGTAATCTATCTTCTATAAGTCGCGTATTAATTAAGTACTCTAAAATATCCCAGTGACTGAAATTATTAAGGGCTAGATGTAATGATATTGCGTAAGCTTTCGATGAATCTATTACCTCAGGATGTATATGTGTTGCCATTGCTTGGCGTTCGGTATTAAGTATAATATCTTTGAGCTCACTGAAGAAGAGCGGTATTGGTACGGACCTGACGACGGCTTCATCATCAGGTATATTAAACTTTGTTAATACGTCAAGTACTGACTCATACCATGATTTTCCTGACCTTATATACCTAATGACTGTAGATGTTACAATGCTGTATTTCCGGATGCTGTCGGTTATTCTTAACTCTGAGGAAAATCTATTAGCTAAGTATGAGCTATCTATGAAGCCTTTACTTATTAACTCTCTCATTATGGATAATGCTGATTCTACTTTAGAACTATAGCAATACCTATTACTACATAATTTTAGGCCCTCAAGCAGGTCCCACTTAAACTCCTTAATCCAATTATCAGCTACAGGTACCTTTACGAAATTATAATTAAGTGTAAGTGAATCTAATAATATAAACGTCCATAAAACTTCACTTCTCTTATTCATGATTTTATATTATTAGGTATGCCTTCTTAAGTCTCTCATCACTAAGCAGTTTCTTAGCATCTCCTTCAAGAACTATCCTACCTAACTCCATAACGTAGCCTCTTTCAGCTATTTCTAAACTATTTTTAACATGTTGCTCAACAAGTAGTATTGTTACACCTCCTTCATCTCTTAACTTCTTAATTACATCAAATATCGTTAACACTATTTTCGGTGCTAAGCCTAAGCTAGGCTCATCGAGTAATAGTACTTGAGGTCTAGCCATAAGCGCTCTAGCAATAGCTAACATCTGAGATTCGCCACCACTTAATGTACCAGCTAACTGATTTCGTCTCTCCTTCAAGCGTGGGAACAGTGTGAACACAAATTCAAGACTGTCCTCCAACTTCTCTCTAGCTCTCTTAGTTATTGCACCTGCTAGTAAGTTCTCATAAACAGTTAGTGAGTTGAATAATCTTCTACCTTCAGGCACCATAGTAATTCCAAGTTCGACCCTTCTATATGTTGGTAATTTCTTTATTGAATTGCCATTGAATACTATATCGCCTGAGTATAGCGTTGTCATACCCATTATAGTTCTTAATGTAGTTGTTTTACCAGCACCATTAGGTCCCACTAGTGCTACTATCTCACCTTTCTCAACCCTCAAACTAACGTTACGTAGAACTCTGAATTCTCCATAACCTGCTTCAACATTACGTAACTCTAGTAGAGCCATATGAACCACCTCCTTACACAAGTTTAGTACCTAAGTATGCCTCAATAACTTTAGGGTCATTAGCTACCCGTTCAGGCGAGCCTTCAGCTATTTTTCTACCTTCATGCATAACTATTATTCTCTCGCTTAAGTTCATTACGAATCTCATAACATGCTCAACAACAATCATCGTTATCCCTAATTCATCCCTAATTCTCAGTAGTACCTTAGCTAGTCTCTCCATCTCGTGAGGCCTTAAACCTGCTGCTACCTCATCAAGAAGAAGTAATTTAGGCTCAGTAGCTAATGCCCTACCAAGGTCTACTAGCTTATGCTCTATTAGCGTAATCTCACTACCTAATTTATTGAAGTCTTGCTTTGGTATACCTATAAATTCAAGTACTTCACTTGCTTTCTCTCTAGCCTTTTCAACATCTCTATACCTTAGTAAGGCACCAACAGTAACTGCTTCAAGAACTGTTAACTTCCTAAATGGACGTACCTTCTGCCAAGTCCTTGCGATACCTTTACTAATTATTTTATGTGGTGGTAAACCTGTGATATCTTCATCCATGAAGTATATCCTACCTCCTTCAGGCTTGTAAACACCAGTAATACAATTAAATAACGTTGTTTTGCCAGCGCCATTAGGTCCTATCAATCCTAGTATCTCACCTTCATGGACGTCAAACGTAACCTTATTTACGGCAATGAGTCCTCCAAATCTTTTAACAACGTCTCTAACCTTAAGTATGACCTTACTCATTAGGTACCACCCCTACGTAATCTTCTCTTTAAAGACTCAATAAATCCTCCAATACCTTCAGGTTTCAAGACACCTACAATAACTATTAGTAAGCCGTAAATCAGTAAATATAGTCCAGGTATAACTGCACCTAATGTACTTCTTAAGTATTCCTCAATAGTTCTTAACACAATAGCGGCTACCAGCACTCCGGGTATTGAACCTAAACCTCCGATAATTCCTACTACTGCGACTACTATGGCTAACCATGGGTCAAACATCCTATAAGTAACAATGCTAGTTAGACTTACTTGAATACCTCCCACAAATCCAAGGATTGCTGCATAGATTATTAACGCGTAAAGTTTATATTTACGGACATCAATACCTAATGCCTCAGCAGCTAACTCATCCTCTCTAATAGCGGCTAAATAGTATCCTAGTCTAGATTTCTTAATTACGATATTAATCCATAATACAAAGAGTAGTATAACAACCAACATGTAATATAATGGTTCATACCTACCGAACCTCAGATAGTACCATGACCATTCATAGTATGGTAAGTATATCTCTGTTGATCCATAGATTAGCCAGAACACTCTCTGCACTATAACTACTAATGAAGCTGTAAGTAACGCATACCATACTTCTTTTATTCCAAATCTAAACGTTGGATAACCCACGAGAACAGCTAACCCAACAGCTGCTAGAGCTCCTAGGGGCATACCTATCCATGGCGTTATACCGTAAAATGTAAGTAGGAGACCTGCTACAGCACCTCCTGTGCCTAGGTATGCCGTAGCTGCAAGGTCTAATTGACCTGCATAACCACCTATGATATTCCATGCTAGTACCATTATAGCCATGAGGACTATCTGCGCTGCTAAGTACACATAGTATGCGTTAAAGCCTAAAGCAACAGGCATTAATGAGAAGATTATTGCAACAACAACGAGCCATAAGATAGTATTTCTATCCATTAACTTCATCCACTATCACCTCCTACCAAATAGACCTCTAGGTCTTAACCATATGATTATAAGGAATGTTAGGTAGATGAAGAGCTCTCTAGCACCTGCAGACACTAAGGTCATACCTAAGCTCTCAATGATACCTATGATTAACCCTGACCATAACACACCCATGACGCCTCCTAAGCCTCCCATGGCTACGATAACCCATGAGAGTAAACCGTAAAGTAAGCCTACGTAGGGGTCTGCCCTACTGAATGTCATTATAAGTGCCGCTGCTATTGCTGTTAGAGCTATGCCTAAACCAAACGTTACTGAGTATACCTTCTTAATGTTTATACCCATTAACTGAGCTGCCTCTCTATCATCAGCTGTTGCTCTAACAGCAATACCCCATGTAGTTCTAGTTAGTAGTAAGTGTACTATGATGAGTAGGATTAAACTAATAACTCCAGCTATGACTCTAGATAATACTATGGTTATAGGACCTATCCTTAAGGGCACGTTAAAGAATGTGAATGGGACACCTCTTGGCTCAGCATGAAATATAGCTAATGCAGCATTTCTTAATATCATTAATAATCCTACAGTAACTGCTATCTGTATTAATGGTTCAGCACCTAATATAGGCTCTATAATTGCTTTATATATAGCTATACCTAGTATGAAGAATAGCGGTACTGTTATGAATGCTGTAAGCGTTGGATCTATGAGTAAAGCCGTAGCTATTATATACGTGAAATATGTTCCAAGCATTACGAAGTCTCCGTGAGCGAAGTTTATTATATCCATGACACCGAATATTAGTGCTAAACCTAAAGCTACTAATGCATAAAGTAGACCCTCAAATATTCCGTTCAAGAGCGCATTAACTATTAGTACAGGTTCTACAGCCATCATAGCTTAACACCAGCTCAGAGCACTTACTACATTTAGTGAATCTGGGTGTAAGTATTTAAAATATATCCTCCTCAAGGATAGACCGAGGAATTTATTAAAAAACATTGTTGTAAAAAATTGTTAATAGTAATATGTATATTAAGTAAAAATGAAAATCACTCTTATCCCTTAGCACCAGGCCAGTCAGGTCTTGGGAATATTGGTTGTACCCCGGGTTCTGCATCAGGCCATACTACTACAGGCTTTAACTCACCACCAATTCTCTGTACTTGTAGTACAGCTGTACCTGCATAGATGTTGTCTCCATTCTCATTGAACTTTATCCTACCAGTTGGGTATAGCTGTGCAGCAATACTGAACCTATCTTCTAGGTCTAGAGCTAGGAACGCCTGTCTTAAGTGGTCCGGGTTTAGTGGATCATCTGGGAACATCTCTCCAGCCTTCTCTAACGCCTCTTTAATCACCATCATTGAGTAGAATACGATACCTCCGGCCTCAGTTGGTAACTTACCATACCTCTCGATGAACTTCTTCACTATGTACTGGTTCCATGGTGTTGGTCTAGCTGGGTTATAGCTGTAGGTGTTGGTGTACCATAGTACCGCATCGCCAGCTGCCTTAATTGAGTCCGGATCTGTGTAACCACAGGCACCTGCACCAGCAATGAACATAGGCTTAAAGCCCATACCCTTAATTGCCTTAGCTATTAGTACTCCATCATGGAAGTAGGGTACTGATATGACTATATCTGGGTTTAACTCTATGAGCTTACTAACTAGAGGTGTCGCATCAGCTATGTTGTATGGATACTCTATGTGATCTAAAATCTTGACGCCAGCCTTCTTCAACACCTCAATAGCTCCTTCAGCTACATTATGACCGAATATTGAGTCCTCATTCATAACTACTGCTGTCTTAATAGTTAATCCATGCTTCTTAGCCATCTCTAATACGAACCTAGCTGCTGATCTTCCATGGTCGCTAGCCTTGGGCGCAGCTCTGAATACATACTTCCAGCCCTTCTGTGTTAGGTAATCAACTAAGGCATCCATGACTAATATTACCTTCTCTCTATTGGTGACCTCAGCTACACCAGCTGTTATCCTGCTAATATAGGCACCTAGAACTATTGGTGGATGATACTGCGATATAATTTTCTCAGCAGCTAACTTACCCGTTTCTGGAGTTTCACCTACGTCTTCAACGACTAACTTGAGTTTAGCACCACCAAGGGACTTAATACCTCCTAGCTCATTGTTTATTATGTCTACCATTAGTTCGGCAGCCTGCTTAGCTTCTAGACCGAAAACTGCGTGAGCGCCTGTTAATGGCTCTAGTAAACCTATAGTTATTTCCTTTATCTTGGGGGCCGGCTTTGCCGCTACGGTCGTTGTAATGGTTTGTACAGCTGTAGTTGTTACTGTCTTAGTAATTGTTACAGTTGCTGGAGCTCCGGGAGCCAATGTTGTTGTGACTGTCACAGTCGTCGGTACACTAACAGTGGTTGTCACAGTAGTTGGTGCTACCACTGCTGAGGCAATGCCATACCCTATGCCTATACCTATTAGTATGGATATTATTACAGCGATTACAATTAGAGTCGTGGTTGAGACGCCTTTAAAATATCTCATGATTAAGACCTCCTACATTAATAACTCCTAAAGAGTGGTTTAAATACTTTTATTTACGTGTCTGAAGTTAAGTAATAAAAGTAGTTTGATTTAAGAAGGGATAATATTAATTACGAAAAAGTAGTGTATTATTATATTTTCTTATAATATTTTCTTGCTTGAAGTATTGCTTCAACTATTTTCTTATAGCCGGTACACCTGCAAAGGTTACCTTCCAATGCTTTCTTTACATCATCCTCCGTTAATTCATCAGAGGAGTTCTTTAGTAGCGCGTAAGCTGTTAATAGAATCCCTGGAGTGCAGTAACCACATTGTATAGCTCCAACCTCAGTGAATGCTTTAATTAGAGGCCTTAATTCATGCTCTAAACCCTCTACTGTGGTTATTTCATGGCCATCAACCTGTACTGCCAATAACATACATGAATATACGGGTTTTCCATCGAGTAAAACCGTACATGCACCGCACTCACCACGTTCACAACCTCTCTTAACACTCTTAATGCCTAGTCTATGCCTTAATACATCAAGTAAGATTTCATTAGGTTTAACGTCCACACTCACGTATTTGCCATTTAATATGAATGATACCTTCATAACTCCCACCTCTCAACTTTAATACCTAAACGATTAAGTGACCTTACTATTGAATCGATAGTTAATAACACTGACATTTCTTTACGATACTCAGCTGATGCTCTTACATCACTTATTGGTGATATATCTTTTAGCACAAGCTCAGCGGCCTTCTTTATCTCATCTATAGTTACATTCTTACCCCTAAGGTAATTCTCGGCTGTGTAAGCTCTAACAGGTGTTGGAGCTACGGCATTTAGCGATATTCTTACATCAGCAAATTTACCATTCTTAACAATAACAGCTGTAGCTACAGCGACTATGGATAATGTGAATGCATCCCTTCTCCCTAATTTTATGAATGACGTACCAACATCTTTAACGTAGGGTATCTCAATCTCAGCTAAGATTTCATTACTTCTTAACTCAGTCTTTCTGGGCCCCTTAAAGAATTTCATTATAGGTACTATTCTCTCTCCCTCGATACTTATTAGTTTTAGTTTTGCTTCGTATATCATGAGTGGTGGTGCAGTATCTGCAGCAGGAGAAGCATTACACAAATTACCACCAATAGTAGCTATGTTTCTAATCTGCCATGATGACATGTTGTAGGCAGCCTCAGCTAATAAGGGAGCTTTAGATTTAATTATTGGTGATTCAATTAGTTCTTGCAGAGTGGTTAATGACCCTATCCTTACCTTGTCACCTTCATCAATTATGTACTTAAGCTCCTTAAGTCTTGATATATCAATTATGTTCTTAGGTCTATACCTCCTTATTCTAAGATCTATAAGTAAGTCAGTACCTCCCGCTAATACCTTAGCATCTTCAAGTTCTGATAGTAAGTATAGGGCCTCTTTAAGTGTTGTAGGTCTATAGTAATTGAATTCAGGTAACCTATAGAACATGTTGTCACCTCCCACCCATTCTCTTCTTTATCTCAAAGTATACCCTCTCAGGTGTTAATGGTAGAGAGTAAATCCTAAATCCTAAGGCATGTGCTACAGCGTTGGATATGGCTGCAGGTACTGGTATTAAAGCCATTTCACCAACACCTTTAGCACCGAATGGCCCATATCTGAATAGATCCTCGACATAGATAGGCTTCTCAACTCTAGGTACGTCAATAGCCGTCGGTATAACGTAGTCAGTTAAATCGGGATTAACTATCCTACCTTTCTCGTCGAATACTAACTGCTCCATTAACACGTAGCCAGTACCTTGAGCAACAGCACCTTCAATTTGTCCTTCAACTTGTGTTGGATTAATTATCCTACCAGCCGCTAATGCAGGCCATACTCTGGTCACCTTTATCTTTCCAGTGTATGTATCAACTACTACTTCAGCTATAACGGCCACGTAGCTATATGCTGGGTATGCGTATCCTTGACCGATTCTATCATCGAATTTACCCTTAGGTAGGAAGAAGTATCCTGTTGCTGACATTTCAATACCTCTTGAATATGCCTCCTTGATTAAGTCCTCCCATCTTATGTATTTATCCTCCTTACCCTTAACGTAGACCTTACCATTCTTGATTACTATATCAGATGGTGATGCACCCAAGAGTTCGGCCGCTAACTTATTTAGCCTCTCCCTCAACCTAGCAGCAGCTACTAAAACACCTATAGCACCTATACTAGTACCTCTTGAAGCATGAGTTGCTCCAGTATCTGGCGCATCAGTTGTTCCAAATACAATCCTTACTTTTTCTAGGGGAACACCGAGTACTTCACTAACTATTTGCCTATGTGATGAGTTTGGCGAACCTTGACCTATCTCAACTATACCTGTCCTCACAGTTACTGAACCATCCTTCTCTATCGTTATAACTGCATTAGACCAGTCAGGAACACCTCTACTAGTGCTTATACCGTGCCAAGCAACACCTATACCAATACCTCTTCTATATCTACCTTTCTCCTTACCGTACTCTACGTACTTCTTCCTCCATTCAGCTACCTTAGCTAATCTCTCAACAGCTTCGGCAATACCTACTGACTCTTCTAATAGCTGATTAGTTATGGTTCTTGAACCAGGTCTTAACATGTTCTTTAATCTAAATTCTACTGGATCCATACCTAGCTTCTTAGCTAACTCATCCATTTGTGCTTCAGCAGCAAACTGAACTGATGGATTACCGAAGCCTCTAAATGAACCTTGAGGTACCTTATTAGTGTACACACAATATCCATCAACTTTAGCGTGAGGTACCTCATAAGGTCCTGAGGCATGTACTGATGCTCTCCAAAGGATGAATGGACCTCTATTAGCGTATGCGCCAGTATCATGTATTATTGTTACATCTATTGCCATCAATTTGCCATCCTTTGTAGCACCTGATTTATATTTAATTATCGTTGCTTCCCTCTTTGGATGAATCATCATAGATTCTTCACGTGAATACATTAGGAATGTTGGTTTACCAGTAATGTAAGCAGCTAATGCTGCTTTAGCTGCTACTAAAGGTCCCTCATCATCTTTACCGCCGAAACCACCTCCTAAGTATGGCACTACAATTTTAACATAGCTTGCTGGAATACCTAGAACCCTTGCCGTAATTGCTTGAGCTAAGTGAGGATGTTGTGCTGCAGTTATGATCGTTATTCTATTATCAAGTCCGGGAATTGCTAATGCAGCTTCAGGTTCAAGATATAGGTGCTCCTGGTGGTGAGTTCTATACTCATTCTCTACTATTACGTCAGATTTAGCAAAACCCTCCTCTACATTGCCTTTCCTTATTTTGGTCCTAAACGCTATATTACTACCTATTTCATCATGTATTAATACGTCACTCCTCTTCATTGCTTCAAGAGGATCCAATAATGCTGGTAAAGGTTCGTACTCAACCTTAACGAGTTCCGCAGCATCAAAAGCTTTATCAAAGTCATCAGCGACAACTAAGGCTACGGTTTCACCAAAATATCTAACCTTACCGCTAGCAAGTAATGGTTGATCAGGTAAGGCATAACCAACTTGGTTTTCACCAGGTATGTCATCAGCTGTGATAACAGCCCTAACACCGGGTAATTTTAATGCCTCATCTCTAATTATCCTCTTAATTCTAGCATGAGGTTCGGTACTTAATACTTGCTTAATGAATAATACCCCCTTCTCATAATAATCCTCAACGAACTTAGCCTTACCTAGCGCCTTATCTAATGCATCAGCTCTCTCAATACCCTTACCAACAACTATAAACTCCTTGGCTTTAAGCCACTTCTCTATGAGAGTGTAAGGATCCTCCACAACACCCATAACAACACCCCCTTCCTAACCTTACACTTACACTAAGAGTACTCAAGTAGGGTAATTTAAGGTTTCAATTCCTCAACTTCCATGCACATAGGCATTACGTTTGTTAACTTATCCTCTATGTATTTGAAACTGTTTTAGACTCGTTCATTATGGTTTATAATTGCTCATTAATACTCTATACATGTTCTAGCACTGGCACTTGGAGGGTTTGAGCTATGCCTCGAGAGCGATTAATAAATGAGGACTATGATTACATGAGTGTTTTGAGAAGTAAGATGTCTAAGGAGATGTTGGAGAAGTTGCTAAGAATAAAGGATCCGGAACTACATAGATGGATTGCTGACATCATAGTTATCGCTAATCCTGACTCAGTCTATTTAATCACCAGTGAGGAAGACTTTGATTATGTACGTAAGATGGCCTTAAAGAATAGAGAGGAATTACCAACAATATATCCTAAACATACAGTACATTTCGATGGTCCCAGAGACCTAGCTAGGGATAGAAAAAACACAAAGATATTACTTCCTGGAGGTCAGAAAATACCCTACATCAATACATTAGATCGTGAGGAGGGATTGAAGGAAATCAAGAAAATACTGCCAGGTATGATGAAAGGTAAGGTGATGTTCGTAGGTTTCTACTGCTTTGGTCCTAAGAGATCACCATTCACAATGCATGCTGTTCAAGTAACTGATTCAGCATATGTAGCTCATAACGAAAACATATTATACAGAGTATGCTACGATGAGTTCGTAGAGAGAGCTCCAAATCTTGAGTACGCTCGATTTCTTCATTCAGCTGGTGAACGTGACGAGAACGGATGGGCCAAGAATATAGATAAGAGAAGAATTTACATAGATCTACACGACTATACTGTCTACTCTGTAAACACACAATATGGTGGTAACACCATAGGTCTTAAGAAGCTCATGTTTAGACTATGTATTTACAAAGGATACCAAGAGGGTTGGTTATGTGAACACATGTTTATAGCAGGTGTAAAAGGACCTGGCGATAGGATAACATACTTTACTGGCGCATTTCCTGCTGGTTGTGGTAAGACTTCAACAACATTTACATCAGATACCATAGTTGGTGATGACTTAGCAATAATTAAGGAGGTTAATGGAATAGCAAGAGGTGTTAACCCCGAGATAGGAATGTTCGGAATTATTGATGGCGTTAATCCTATTGATGACCCTCAGCTATACGAGATGCTCATAAATCCTGATCATGAAATCATATTCTCAAACGTGCTACTCACAGATGAAGGTAAGGTCTGGTGGAATGGCAAAGCTGAAGAACCCAGATCAGGTATAAATTATGCTGGTCGTTGGTGGCCGGGAAAGAAGGATGAGAGCGGAAGAGAGGTAAGGCCATCACATCCTAATGCTAGGTTTACCATATCATTAAGATATCTTAAGAATCTAGATCCACATGTTGATGATCCTATGGGTGTACCCATAGGTGCTATGATATTTGGTGGTAGGGATCCCGATACTTGGGTACCCGTTGAGGAAGCCTATGACTGGGTTCACGGAATAATAACTAAAGCCGCAGCCCTAGAATCTGAGAAGACTGCAGCCATACTTGAAAAAGCAGGTGTTAGAGAGTTCAATCCATTCGCAATTCTAGACTTCCTATCAGTCTCTATAGGTAAGTTTATAGAGCTACATCTGAAATTTGCTAAGAAACTAAAGGTTGTACCAAAGATATTTAGTGTAAACTACTTCCTTAAAGATGAGAAAGGTAATTACTTAGCAGAAAAAGTTGATAAGAGGATATGGCTTAAGTGGATGGAACTGAGAGTACATAATGAAATAGGTGCCATTAAGACGCCAACAGGTCTTATACCGATATACGAAGACTTAGTAAAACTCTTCAGTAAGCATCTAAATAAGGAATATCCTGAATGGCTTTATGAGAAGGAGTTCATGTTGAGAATACCGCAGCACATAGCTAAGATTGAAAGAATTTGGAGCATATATGAGAAAATACCAGATACACCGCCAATCTTATTTGAAGTATTAAGGAAGCAAAAGGAGCGATTAAAAGAAGCAAGAAATAGATGGGGTGATTACGTCTCTCCATTTAAATTTGATAGAAGATAATACGATTTTATTTTAAAATTTTAAATAGTGTTGGTTACTGTAGATCCCCTTTTTACCCATATACCTACAGGCTTACTAACAACTATCTTACCATCCTTAGCAACTACCATACCTCTAACTACAGTGTACTTAATCCTACCCTTAAGCTTCCAGCCTATGAACGGTGTGATAGGGTGTTTAGCATAGATGTCTTCTCTTCTTATTACGTACTCTTCATTAGGATCTACTATCACTAAATCTCCATCACTACCGATACTTATGGTACCCTTTCTTGGATATAAATTAAAGAGCTTAGAGGGATTTCTAGACATTAGTTCAGGTATTTTGGTTAGTGGAATCTTACCCCTAAGTGCGGCATCAAGCATTAGCGGTAAGAAAGTTTGAACTCCTATAAACCCTGCTGCTGCACTCCATATGTCCTTATTCAATTTCTCCTTCTCTGCATGAGGCGCATGATCAGAGCCTAAATGGGTTATTATATCATTAATTATTGCTTCCCATAATGACTTCCTATGTTGTTCCTCTCTTATTGGCGGGTTTACCTTAATTAAAGCACCATATTTATCATAGTCATTAGCTGATAGGAGTAAGTAATGAGGACACGTCTCACCGTATACGTTGATACCTTCACTTCTTGCCATTTTTAGTAACTCAACACCCTCACGTGATGACATGTGAACTATAAGTACCTTACCCTTAGTTTTCTTAGAATAGAGTATTAGTCTTTGTATAGCTTCCTCCTCACATATTGGTGGTCTAGAATCTAAGTGAGCTCTGGGATCCATTCTCCCTGAAGCTTTCACTTTCTCAGTAAAGTACTTGACAAGAGACCAATTCTCCGCATGAAATGCTATGGGTACATTGTATTTAGCTGATTTTAAAAGTATCTCATAAATTGACGAATCTGATGGTGCTGGTATGTTACCTGTTGTTGGTCCTAAGAATACCTTAAATCCTATGGCACCTTCATCAATAATGTCTTCAAACTTATCGACATTTCCATCATGAAGCACACCGTAAAGCGCGAAGTCTACATAAGCCTTAGATGATAGTAACGATGCCTTCTCCTTAACTCTAGCACCACTATCGACAGGTGGAAGAGTATTAGGCATTTCAAGAACAGTCGTTACACCACCTGCAGCTGCAGCCATAGTTCCATGCGTGAAATCATCCTTATACTCCAAACCAGGTTCTCTCATATGGACATGCTCATCAACAATCCCTGGAAGTATAAGCATGCCTTTAGCGTCTATAACCTCAAACCCTGTCCTAGTGGGGATATCCCTACCTATTTCTACTATTCTACCATCCTCTATCACTATATCAAATTTAAACATCCCTTCAGGTAATACTATAGTACCATTCTTAACTATGAGATTACCTCCATACATCAATAACCCCCTCAAAACCAATCATACCCTAAATTGCAATAAAATATATTAAACTTTAATTAGAATGAAAGAATAAGTAGGTGATGGCATACGAGCTTAAGGAGTGTAGATATAAATAGCTTAGACGAGGAGACAAGGAATGAATTACTTAGTGCATTAAACAACATAGGTAATAAGGATGTTAAAATTTTTGAAAGTGTTATTATACCTGTGAGGATACAACATATCGTTAACGAACTATCTAAGGAGGGTTACGTAATAATTGAGACATTAATAATTAATGGAAGGCTCTTCATTATAGCTTTAAAGAGATCTAATAAAGATTTAGGATTAGCGCCTGATTATGACGTAAAATACTCTAAGTAGAAGAAACATTTAAATGTTTTACGTAATAAGCATCCTAACAAAAACTTTTTTCTGTACCCTACGACTAATCACGGGATTAAAAGTGACCTCAGTAATTGAGGGTTTCGCATTTATAGGTAAGAGAATTCCCCGAAAAGATGCGGAACTTAAGGTTACCGGAAAGGCTCAGTTTACTAGCGATATATGGCTTCCTGGCATGCTGTATGGTAGAATACTCAAGAGTCCCTATGCACATGCTATAATAAGGCGTATAGACACATCAGGAGCTGAACGATTAGGTGCTGTAGTAATTACGTGGAAAGACGTACCCAATAAGCTCTATAATCCTAGACTTGTAAGTATTGAAGAAGATACATTTAAGGATTGGCAAATACTCACCAACCATCCTAGATTTGTAGGTGAACCAATAGCAGCTGTAGCCGCACCTAGTGAGGAGGCGGCACAAAGAGCTTTAGAGGCTCTAAGAATTGAAGTCGAGAAAGTTTACAAACCCATACTCGACCCCTTTGAGTCTATGACGCCTGGAGCACCGAAAATACATGAGAAGATACTTAGAGGTAATACTGAAATAACAGTAGAAAATAATGTTGGAGCTACATTAGAGTATAGTGAAGGTGATGTTGATAAGGCGTTTAGAGAAGCAGATGTAGTTATCGAGCGTAGATTCAAGACTAATAGAAGGTATCACTTCACATTAGAACCTAGAGGTGCCGTATGTAGACCAGATCCTGACGGAGGCATAACTGTATGGTCTACAACACAGACCATACATAATACTAAGATCCTCATATCTCAACTATTTGACATACCTCAAAGTAAGGTTAGGGTAGTGAAGACCTACTTAGGTGGAGGTTTCGGTTCAAGCATTCATGTAAACCATGTAACATTGATAGCTGTAGCATTATGTTTAAAGGCTCGTAGACCAGTCAAGTTAATCCTAACTAGAGAAGAAGATATGATGCATGACCATGTATCTTACCAAATGTACTTCAGAATTAAGGCTGGAGCTAAGAGGGATGGTACGTTAATAGCAGGTGAATTTGAAAATATAATGGACATAGGTGCTCATCAAATTCAGGCATACCCACTATTAGGTACTGCATTAGGATGGTTTGTGTCATTATATAAGTGGAGGAACATTAGATACATAGGAAAAGCTGTATACACTAATAAAGTACCGGCATGTGCGTTCAGAGGCTATGGCAATCCTCAAGTAACATGGGCTGTAGAGACAGTAATTGATGAATTAGCTGAAGAATTAGGTATAGATCCAGTAGAATTTAGACTTAAGAATTACAAAGGTAAGGGTGAAATATTTTGGGGTCAAGGACCAACAGTTAGGTCTATAATAAGAAGTGATGGAGTTCCTGAGTTAATGGATGTTGGTAGGAAATGGATTGGTTGGGAAAGGAGGAATAAGTTACCTAAGACTGGTAGATTTAGGAGAGGTATCGGCGTAGCTAGAGGATTCCATACATCAGGTGCTGGAGGACCTATTTCAGGATCAACTATAGACTACACTGGTGCAGTAATCAAAGTTAATGAGGATGGAACTATAGATTACGTAACAGCTCTACAGGATCACGGTGGTGGAACTATAGATGCTCACGTTAAGATAATAGCTGAGGAACTTCAAGTACCACCTGAGAAGATAAACGTAGTACCTGTTGATACATCATTTACGCCTTACGATGTCTGTACACATGCCTCAAGAGGAGTTTACGTAGGTGGTGAAGCCGCTAGGAGGGCTGCACAGGAAATTAAGAGAAAGATTAAGGAGTTAGCTGTGAGATACTTCGAGCAAGAGTATAAGGAAAGACCAGTGAACTTTGAAGCCATTAGGATAAAGTACGATCCTAAGGTTAACGATGCTGTAATATATGTTGAAGGTACTAATATGAGGATAACTCTAAGTGAGTTAGCTAAATTAGCATGGCAAAAGAATTGGGGAACGTTAATCGCTAGCGTAACTTACAGGTCAACAGTGGCTCCACCAAGCTTTACCGTATACTTCGTTGAGGTTGAAGTAGATACTGAGACAGGAATTGTAAGACCTGTGAGAGTATTCGCAGGTGCTGATATGGGTACGGTAATTAATCCCGACTTAGCTGCAGGTCAAATTCACGGTGGCTTCATGATGGGTTGGAGCTGGGCCACATTAGAGGACACAGTATACGACCCTGAGACAGGTGAACTACTTAATAAGGGCTTAGTAATAGATTACAAGATACCGACAGCTCAAGATACACCAAAGCTTAAGGACTTCTATGTATACTTTGCACATACCTATGAACCTACAGGACCCTATGGAGCTAAAGGTATAGGTGAGGCAGCAGCTAATCCAGTACCAGCTGCTATAGCTAACGCTATAGCAAATGCGTTAGGCATAAGGTTCTATGAATTACCAATAACACCAGAAAGAATACTCGAAGCACTAAAAAAGAAAGAGAAGGGGTGATAAAATGACGAACGTAAATATTAAACCTTCAATGATAAATTACTTCAATACACGTATAATACCTATAGACTTTGAGTACTTTGAGCCAAAAACATTGAATGAAGCATTAGAACTACTTAGTAAATTCGGTAAGGAAGCTAAGATATTAGCTGGCGGTACTGACTTATTAGTTCAAATGAAGATTCGTAGGAAGACACCAAAGTATGTGATAAACATAAAGAAGATACCAGAATTAGTCTTTATAAGAATGAGTAATGACGCCATACATATAGGTGCTGCAACTAAGTTAAGAATGATTGAGAAGGCAGAATACATAAGGAAGTATTATCAAGCACTTTATGAAGCCATAAGATCCATGGCTTCAGTTCAAATTAGGAATATGGGAACTATTGGTGGTAATTTGTGTAATGCTTCTCCTGCTGCAGATACTGCACCACCACTCATGATATACGAAGCAAAACTAAAACTAATAAGTAAGAGAGGTGAAAGGGTAGTGCCAATAACAGAATTCTTTAAAGGACCTGGCATAACTATCTGTGAACCTGATGAGTTACTTCTAGAGATAATTATTCCAAAACCTCCTACTAAAAGATTTGGTTCGAAATTCATAAAAATAGCTAGAACATCTATGGATTTAGCTAAAGTGAACGTGGCTGTAGCCCTAAAGGTCGGTAGTGATATGAAAAGTATAGAAGATGTAAAAATAGCGTTAGGTTCTGTTGCACCAACTCCTATAAGAGCTTATAGTGCTGAGGAATTTCTTAAGGGTAAAGAATTCAATGAAGAGAATATTAGAAAGGCAGCAGAGATAGCGTCAGCTGAAACCAAACCTATAACGGATGTTAGATCGACAGCTTGGTATAGGAGAGAAGTTGCTAAGGTTATTGTTAGGGATGCATTAATTGAGGCATATAGAAGAGCTACGGGGTGAAATGAATGAATATGAGAAGGATTAAATTCAAGTTAAATGGTGAATTAGTGGAAGTGGATGTTAAACCTAACGAGCTACTATTAAATGTCCTAAGAGAGAAATTCCACTTAACAGGAACTAAGTACTCCTGTGGTTTAGGTGAATGTGGTGCCTGTACCGTCCTAGTTGATGGTGAGCCTGTATTAGCATGTTTAACCTTAGCTGTTGATGTTGACGGTAAGGAAGTTGTAACTATTGAAGGTTTAGCAAAGAATGGTGAGCTTGACCCTATACAGAGAGCATTTGCTGAGGAAGGCGCGATTCAGTGTGGATTCTGTACGCCAGGATTCATAATCATAACTAAAGCATTACTCTCAGAAAATCCTAATCCAACGGAGGAGGAAATTAGGGAGTACATTAGAGGCAACTTATGTAGGTGTACGGGATACGTAAACATAATTAAGGCAATAAAGAGAGCTTCAGAGTACTATAGACAAAATTCAAAGTAGTTTTTGGAAACAGGTAGAGTAATTGATACTTAACGCTTAATTTTTCATATTCGACAGAGATAGTGGGGTTCCACATGAGTAGTTTAAAAGGTAGGGATATAATATCTGCTCTCGACTTCACGAGGGATGAAGTAGAACATCTCTTTAAGTTAGCGGAACAGTTAAGGGAGGAGATTAAGGAGAAGAGCATCTTAGACTATGCTAAGGGTAAGTTAATGATTACAGTATTCTTAGAGCCAAGTACTAGGACTAGGTTAAGCTTTACATTCGCCATGGTGAGACTGGGAGGTACCGTTATTGACTTCGGACCTGAAGCAGCATCAAGTAGGGCTAAGGGCGAATCCTTTGAGGATACCATGAGAATGGTGGATGGTTATGATCCTGACATAATAGTACTTAGACAGAGGACACCCGGTTATGCAGCGCTTGCAGCAAAGATATGTAAAGCTCCAGTGATTAATGCTGGTGATGGATGGAATGAGCACCCAACACAGGCACTCCTCGATGTATACACTATATGGAGAGAGTTTGGTAGAGTTGATGGCATTAAGATAGGCATTATGGGGGACTTAAAATATGGTAGAACTCCAAGCTCATTATCATACCTGCTCTCCAAGTTTAATAATATAACTATATATTACATAGCACCTGATGTATTACAAATAAGAGATGAAGTAGTTGAGAAGATTAAAGGTAAGGTTAAATACTATAAAGTATCTAGACTTGAAGATGTTATTGAGGAATTAGATGTACTATATGTAACGAGATTACAGAAGGAGAGATTACCTAGTCCTGAGGAATACGAAAAACTTAAGGGAATCTACAAAGTTGATAAGGAACTACTATCGAAGTTTAAGAGAATACCTATAATAATGCATCCTTTACCAAGGGTTTGGGAACTAGATACTAGTGTAGATGAATTACCTCAAGCTAAATACTTTGAACAAGCAAAGAATGGACTTTATATAAGAGCTGCACTGATAAAAGAGATACTTGGTGTCTGAAGTAAAGTATAGCAATAGTTACTTTCTCTCTAATTCTTCTACGAATTCTGACAATAACTCAATACCCCTAACCAACCTCTTTTCTTCCTGTGTAACAAAGGTCACTCTTAAATGATTCTTGCCTTCCTTGCCGAATATACTTCCAGGTAACATCACCACAGCTTTACTCTCAGCTAATTTGTATGTGAAGGTTATGTCATCCATTTTTAACTTCTCTAGGTATGGACTCATATCAGGAAATAAGTACATACTAGCATTTGGCTTCCATATTTTAGCTTCTGGTAAGTACTTTCTAAAAGCTTCATAAGCTGCATCCCTCCTTGACTTGTAGATAGGTAATACCTCCTTAAGATACCTCTCCTTTATTCCATTCCTTAAAGCAATCAGAGCAAATAATTGTGAAGGCACTGGTGATGTTATACTTAAGTAGCCCTTTAATTTTGTTGCGTGGAATACGACTTCCTTAGGGCCGTATAAGTATCCTAGTCTGAATCCCGGTATTGCAATGTCTTTAGAAAATGAATTAACGCTTATTACCACCTCAGAGGCTCCTGAAAATTTCTGAATCCATACATGCTCGCCTTCATATACTATGTGCTTGTATGCTTCATCATATATAATCCATACATTCTTTTCCACAGCTAAGTCAACGAGTAGTTTAGCTATTTTCTTGTCAATAACTCTACTGGTAGGGTTGTCTGGGCTTGCAAGAAGTACTGCTTTAATACCCTCATCAAACGCTTTCTCAATACATTCCTCACTCGGTTGGAAGTCTGTCTCAACTGTTTGTGGGCATGTTACTGGTTTTAGGCCTAGGTACTTAAGTAAGCCCCAATAAACACTGTATGATGGATCAGGCACTAATATTTTGTCCCCAGGATCGCCAACAACGTTTAAAGCTAAGAATACTGCTTCAACACCACCAGTAGTTACTAATATATCTTCAGGGTCTACATCTATACCTCCATACTTCTTTAAATCCTCAGATATAGCTTCACGTAGTTCAAGTAGACCTTTAGTTGGTACGTATCTTGAGTAATTAAATGGATTCTTTATGAACTCCTCAAAGAATTTGTCGATAGCCTCCTTAGCTGGTGGAAGCCCTGGTTGACCTGCTGAATAATTATATACATCTCTACCCTTACGTCTTAATTCATCAACTAAAGCTACAAGCTTTCTATGTGGTGAGAGCTCAATTTCCCTAACACGTTTAGATATATTTAACACAATCTCACCTCCCTATGATGCGTATTCACTCTGATGTACAATTTATTTTACTATAGTTGCTCTATTTAAGGTTAATCCTACTATAATGAATTAGCTTAATTGACCTCACACCCTTCTATCTAATTCATAACCTACAGGTATGTACTTGATTCTACACCCTTTAAGGCTACGTTCTAGCATACTATGCAATGATGATATCTTAGTTGAGTTTCCAGAAACCATAATTATTTCTATACACATGTTGTTCAAATGTGTGTGTATGTAACTATGAATGATGTCTCTATATTTTTCTATTATAGATAGTAATGCTGATCTTTCATATTTACCCATGAGGATCATAACGCCTTGACACTGATGGGGAGTTAAATAATGAACATGGTCTTGAAGGAAATCCCTTAAAGCCTTCTCTATAAGGCTTGACCTATTCATACCGAGTTTACTAGCTAATTCATCAAGTGTGTTAGCGAGCACATAAGGTATTGATACTCCAAATCTTCTCTTACCTCTTTCCATCTCCCTAACCTCTGCCCTTAAAATACTATGTCTAAGGGAATTAAAATAACTAGTCATAGATTTAGAGTTAGGTAGTTAACTTTTTCATCTCTTTATAGAACTTATATCCGAGAAGAAACGGGATTAATGATACGTAACCTAATATTCCATCAATTCTTAGCAGGTTACTTATGATAGCATTAAGTCTTAACTCCTCATTAACTATTAGTTCATCAGCAATGTAGGCTAATGTTGCTAGAACTTGAAGACACATTACAGTTATAGCTAATCCTCCACCTACGAGTATGGATGCTATGCTTAGAACGGTATTTCCTCTCATTAAGTAGTATGCTGAAGCGCTATATGTTAAACCTATCGACACTAGTACTATACCCAACCAAGGATCTGGTGGTATGAATTGTTTTAGAATGACTTTACCATTGATTAATGAAGATATAATCCAATTATGTATACATAGAGATCCTGATACAATGTACATTAACCCGAGTATAAAGGCAAGGAGCGAAGCTGTGATTAATATCGATCTATCCTTAACCATATCACATCAACCCATAACCATACCACCTAAGATTGATATCAGTAGGGCAAGAATGTAAGCTAAAATAACCTGGTATAAAGCAGTTATAATTGCGTACTTTAAGCCCAGCTCACTACGTATACTCGCTAAAGTTGCTATACATGGTACATATACTAGAACGAATACCATATACGTGAAGCCACTTAACGGTGTGAATACATGAGAGAGAACCTCACGTAGTGATTCCTCACTAGTACCTAACAGTACACCTAGAGATCCTACAATGATTTCCTTAGCTATAAATCCAAAAATTAAGGCTGCTGTAGTACGCCAATCCCATCCCATAGGTGAGGTGAAAATGCTGAAAACCTTACCTAGGAAGCCTACCCAGCTCTTGCTTAAAATATCAGGGTTTTCCAGCGCTTCAGGACCTAAGTAACCTGTTGGCCCTGTAACCGATAATAGCCATACAATAACAACACCTAGAAAGATTACAGTCCCTGCTTTAATTAGGAAGTGTTTAGTTCTTTCCCAAGTTTTCATTAATACGTTATCTATTCTTGGAGCTAAGTAAGGTGGTAACTCCATTATGAATCCCGTAGTTGGCCCTCTGAGTATGGTGCTTCTAAAAAGTAAACCTACACTAAGTGCTAGTATTATGCTTAACCAATACATACTCGTTACGGCTGCAGCTGCATAAGCACCCATTACAGCACCTGCTATGGTTAAGTACACAGGTAGTCTTGCACTACATGACGAAAGAGGCGCTATCAATGCTGTAACCTTTCTATCCTTTTCATCCTCTATAGCTCTAGTAGCCAATACGGCAGGTACATTACAACCAAATCCCATTATTAATGGTATAATGGATTTACCCGGTAGCTTAAATTTATGAAGTATCTTATCGATAACAAAAGCTAACCTGGCAAGATAGCCTATATCCTCTAGTATAGATAGCACAAAGAAGAAGAGAGCAATTACAGGAAGGAAAACGAGAACAGCACCCACACCAGCTATTATTCCATCAGCCAATAGAGAGGTGAACCAGATAGGCAGGAATTTTAAGCTTCTAACCCAATCTCTGAGTATGCCATTTATTAAAACATCAATACCATCACTTAATGGTGCAGATAAATCAAATGCAAATCTAAATAATAGATACATTATTGATAACGCTAATGGTATTCCCAGTACTTTATGTGTTAGAATAGTATCAAGTATATCAGTCACGTTAATCTTCGCTGTTAAAGAGATTTGCCTAGTGACTAATCTAGCAATTTCCATAGCCATTTTAAATTTAACCTCAGTGACGTACTCCTCAACATCACCAACGATTTCCTCAGCCTTGTGTCTTAATTTTGTAAGTTCATCAAGTACTGAGCTACTTACGTATCTTCTAATTTTACTGGTAATGTCCTCATCTCCTTCAAGAAACTTTATTACTAACCATCGTGATGGGTAACGATTAGTGAGTTCGGGGGAGGATTTCGTTAGTATTTCCTCCATTCTTGAAATTATCCTTTCTAACTCCTTACCATAGCTTACTATCCTAGCTCTTGATACCTTCCTTTTTATTGAGTTTATTATTGTCTTCCTTAATTCTTCAATACCGACGTTAGATACCGCTATTGTTGGTATTACAGGTATGCCTAACACTTGTTTAAGCTTATCATGGAGTACCTCATAACCTTCACTTCTAGCTATATCTATCATGTTAAGAGCAACTACTACATTAGCACCTAACTCCATTATGGAGAGAATGAGATACAAACTCCTCTCTAAATTTGCTGCATTAGCTATTACAACTACCACGTCAGGCTTTTCTTCGATTATAAAATTACGAGCTATTAATTCATCAACACTATAAGCTGTTAAACTGTAGATACCAGGTAAATCAACGACCTCAATTTCAGCATTAAGTTCATCAGCTCTAAACCTACCGACTTTCTTCTCAACAGTTACACCAGGCCAATTACCTACCCATGCCTTACCCCCAGTTAGTTTGTTAAATATTACTGATTTACCGACATTTGGTATGCCAACTATTGCTACAGTATATTTATGTTTCTTATTTGTTACCTTATCCATGACTAATAACCCTTACCAATACTTTCATTGCAACACCAAAACCTAAGGCAACTCTCCTACCTATGTCTCCCGATGATGGATCAATAAGGGACACTATTGCTGGGCCAGGCCCTGGTGACTTCATTACTTTAATGCGAGCACCTTCGTAAAGGCCTAAGTCTCTTAACCTTCTAATTAATCCATGACCTCCAATAATCCTAACTATCTGAACCAAGGAGCCCTCACTCACATAAGCTAAAGGTATTAGCTTCTCATTACCTCCCTTACCTGTATGCATGATGCTTCAGCCCTTCTAATGCTCAGTGGTAGTCCTTTCGTAAGGACTTCTATGGGATCACCTAACGGCGCTGTCCTCAATACCTTAACAATACTTCCTGGCACTATCCCCATATCCAAAATTCTCCTCCTAACCATACCCTTACATGCAATAGTCTCTACAATATACTCCTTTCCTATCTCAGCATCAGACAACGGTATTAGTGCGTTACCTGATTTCTTAGTCTTAAGTGTCGACATTTTCTATCGCCTGTTAGGTTTCCCTAACCTAACTTATGAAACGATATTTTTAAGCATTATTTTGAGCTGTAGCACAGAAATATTTAAGTAATATATGACACATAATTTAATTCGAAATTTAGTTATTGAGACTAAAAATTTGTGTGTTAATTATTTAGAGCTAAGTGCCATAGCGTAACTTCTTAGCCATATCTATTAGCTCTGGATGGACAAATTCACCGTTTTCAATTATTTTCTCGCCATCACCCCATACTGTTGGTGATAGACATATTCCATCAGTATGTGATGCTGCTGATCCTAGTTTACCCTTAAATGTTGCTGATTGAGATCCTAGTCCCCATTCTACAACACCCCATACTCTCTCATCCTCAAGTATGTTGCCAGTTAATTTAGCACCTGGATTGCAACCATATGAGATGTGCGCTATTCTAAACATTTTTGGGTCATTGAATGATTTAAGCCACGATTCAAAGATCTTAGCCTCAGGGCCTCCCTCAATCTTAACAACTTTACCTTCCCTCACATGTAACTTTATGGGGTTCTTAAGGAGACCTAGCTCTTCAGGAGGCCACACAGATCCGTCAAATACTATTACACCATTAATGCTATCCTCAATGGGTGCCCAATCAACCTGACCGAATAGCATGTACTCTCCAGGTCCTGATACCTCACCTTCAACTAACACTGGTCTCTTCGGATCGTTCTCGAACTCAACATCCATGCCTGCTGGTGATGTGATTCTCATATGTCTTGACCTCTTGGTTATTTCAGCAAGCTTTCTCTGGAACTCATATAGTAATTCTATGTTGACCTTACCTATGTTCCTGACCATCATATCTGTATCCATACCTACTAAACATATGTATCTCGTCTTACCCACCCTCATAGCTTCCTCATAAGGTGTTGAGTATAGTAACCATGACTTATTAAATTCAATCCATACGTCAGACTGAGGTAAAGCTGCCTTAAGTACCTTTAATGGTAAATGAGGGTCAGCAGCCTTACCTACTGCTGGTGGTGCTTTATACCATAACACTATGGGCTTAGCACCAAGTTGTGCTGCAGCTTGTGCGGTCGCTTCAACAACTCTCCAATCACTCCCAGTATCGGCTGTTATAACGACCTCCTCACCCTCATTAACCTTCAATATATCTTTGACTAGCTTAAGTGCGGCAATAGCTAATTCTAAATCAAGGCCTTGGGGCATAGATTAATCACCTCCTTACTAAGACATTAAATAGCCCCAACTTAACTAATGCTTCAGCCATTTTTATAGCAGCACCTGATGGGTCAACTACAGGTACTTTAACTTTCTCTTGAACTTCTTTAGCCATACCTGCTAACCCAGTACACCCTAAAATTATCACATCAGCACCATCCTTGCTCACAGCTTTCTTACTTTCTTCGATGAGGTAGTTAATTACGGTTGTTCTCTCCTTATTTATATCCATAACGCCTAAAGGTATACCTCTAACACTAACGACCCTATCACTGAAACCTAGTTCCTTAATTCTATCCTCAATCATCCAAGTGGTACCGTACTTTCCTACTGTAACTACAGATAGCTTATTACCTATGGTTGAAGCTATATGTAATGACGCTTCACAGGGTCCTATGACGGGTTTCTCTATGATACCTCTTAATAATTTAACCCCAGGATCTAAGAAGCAATTTATAATAATTGCATCAAAATCTCTATACATATTCCTAGCAACATCGATGACTAAGGGAATGACTTCAGCATGATCTTCTGGTCTTTCAACGGTAGTCGGTCCTTTAGGTAATGAGATGACTTTTACTTCAGTTTCGCTCGATGCATAACCTTTATATATCTCCTCATCTTGCCTATTCCATGTATCGTGCCCAACAGGATTAATTACTAATACCTTCATGTTATCCCAACCTTCTTAATAAGCTCCTCAACAGGTACATAATCATAATTGAATCCAAACCTCCTTGGACCAAAGTACTTAAGCCCTTTTGGTGTTCTCCATACTTCTGGAGCCTTTGCAGCTACAGCATTTACTTTCATGCCTTCTTTAAGTTCGGTATTAGTTATAGGTTCACCATCATCTCTTAATAGCATGAAAAGGTCCGGAGGCATTACTAAGGGCTTATCGTCTAACCATACCATTATATGTTCATTCATGATCCATGATTTAATTCTATGTCCCTCGTACCTACCTATACCTCTTATCACGGCTTCACCCTTGAGGAAGCCACCCTCATTTCTCCACTCATATTTCTCGACAACGCCCTCAAACACTTTCCAGCCATTAAGTACTTTAACAACCGCCTTGACAGGGTCTTCACCCTTACTTCTAGCATTTAAGACTTCCTCACCAAGTTTCAATGATAGTGATAGTGTCCCCTTAACTATGGCTCTTCTTGCTTGTTCATAGTCCATTGGTGTATCAACAACTGCGCAGAATCTTCCACTAAGTACTGATATGTATCTAGCTATAGATTCGTAATCATCTATATCGGCATATTCTTTAACTATAACTATATCGCCCGTTTCGGTGACTATAACTGATGGATACATAGGTATGTCAAATATGTGTACAGTACATTGATGAAGTTCAGGGGCAGCTCTACCTAATAAGTCACCATCAATTACTGGTAGACCTAATTCTGCAGCAATACTTAAGGCTACAGCAGTATTACCTCCACCTAATTCGCTAGGGACTATTGCCCCTATTTTCTTTCCTAAGAATTTCTCCATCTCATTAAATGCTCGTCGTATTGGGTCTTTGATCTTAATAGGCTTCCTAGTCTTTAAACCTGGCGCTATAGACCCAACAAAGTAGGGTACTACTATTAATGCGTCATGTGGTGCCTCATCTATATCAATAATCTTTATAGTCTTACCTGCATTGATAACTCTCCTTAACATTTCTAAGCCTTCCTTAGGATCACCACCACCACCAGTGCCTAGAATTGTAGTTCCTAGGACGATATTCTTAGCCTGCTCTATTGTTTTTAACTCAATCAAGTAGAAATCACCAGAGAATATTTAGACGTAAGGAAATTATTTTTTAATGACCCAATAACACACAATTATGGGGTTTAAATTGCCTAAAATCTTGATAATAAATCCTGTTGGTACTGACTTATGGAATGATCTAACACTTCAAGCTGTTAAGGAAGTAGTTAATCCAGATACTGAAGTTATCGTTAGAAGTCTTAAGGGCGCGCCACCAGCAATAGAATGTGACTATGATAGAGATTTAGCAGCACCACACGTCGTTAATGAGGTTATTAAGGCTAGTAAAGAAGGTTTTGATGCTATAATAATTAATTGCTTTGATGATCCAGGATTACATGCAGCTCGAGAAGTTACTGATGTCTTAGTCTTAGGTATAGGTGAAACAACTATAACTATAGCATTATTATTAGGCTATAGAATAGCTATAATATCAACCGGCAAACATTCAAGAAATGTATACTATAGAAGAGCAGTATCGTTAGGTGTAGCCGATAGGATAGCATATACCTCAGGTATCGATATTAAGGTATTAGATTTAAGAAAGGATCTAGGTAAGGTTAAGTCAATGTTAATCGAGGAGATTAGTAAAGCAGTTAAGGAGTACGGCGCAGAAGTTATAGTGTTAGGGTGTGGAGGTTTTCTAGGATTAGCTGAAGAGTTAAGTGAGGAGTTAGGTATTCCTGTCTTAGATCCAACACTCACTACTGTAAAGGTAGCTGAAGCACTTATTACGTTAGGCTTAAAGCATAGTAAAGTCTACTTATTCAATAGACTTAAGCATCCTTACTAAATAGTAGGTCATCTATCTAAGTTTATGCTTAAACATTATAAGAAAGTCAAACTGAATATTCATACTAATTTTTTATGATGCCTGACGTTAGTGCAGTATATATTAATATTCTGAACTAGCAGATGTTTTTCATGAGATACTCGAGATTTGCAGAAAGAATTAAAACGTGTAGGGAACATGTTTATTGAGGTGTGATCTGTGTCCTATATGCTGTATAGTAGTGGTATCTCTAAAACTGCTGCAGTTATCATTGCAATAATAGTCATAATAGCAGTCATAGCGGGTGTTTATGTAGCTATGACATCCGTACCTAAGCCACCAGCATCACCTTCACCAACCACCTCACCTACTACTCCACCTCCAACCACAACTTCACCAGTAGCATCACCTTCACCATCACCATCCCCAACTCTAACTAAGCCTAAAGAGAAGACAGTAGTAATTTACGCCTCACTATCTGAAATGACTACAGCTGATCCTAGTACTGAATTCTCGAATTCAGTCATATGGCTACCCTTAGTTTATGAACCATTATTATGGTATGACCCATTGGAAGATAAATTCATTCCTGCTTTAGCAGAAAGCTGGGAAGTTAAAGAGAATGGTACAGTATGGATTTTCCATATAAGGAAGGGTGCTAAGTTCCATGACGGTACCCCAGTAACTGCTGAAGCTGTTGCTGCGTCCATTAATAGAACTATCACATTAGGACAGGGAGCAGCTTATATATGGGAGCCTGTAAAGAAGATCGAAGTTGTTGATAAATACACAGTGAAGTTTATACTTAAGTACCCAGCACCACTCAATAAGATAGCTTCATCATGCTACGCAGCATATATATTCAGTCCTAAGGTTGTTGAGTATGCTGGTGCTAAGAACTTAACTGACCCTAAGGTAGCTGAATGGTTTAATGCAGGTCATGACGCTGGCTCCGGCCCCTATAGACTCGTTAAATGGGATCCAGAGAACGAAGTTATACTTGAGAAGTGGCCTGAGTGGTGGGGCTGGAAGTTACCTGATTACCCAATGAAATCGGATAAGGCACCTGATGTATTCATAATTAAGATAGTGAAGGATGCTGTTACCCAGGAGAGATTAGTATTATCAGGTGATATACACATAGCGGAGTATGTGCCACTTGACGATGTTGAAATGCTTAAGAAGGATCCAAGAGTACAAGTCGTTATGAAGCCAAGCTTCCAGAATCTACTCCTACTATTCAATACTAAGAAACCTCCACTAGATAATCCATTGGTAAGGAAGGCTATAGCTCACGCTATTCCATATGACGAGATAGTGAAGGTAGCTAGAGCGGGTATAGGTAAGGTAGCTAGTGGACCAATACCACATGGTATGTGGGGACACTTCGATAACTTAACATACAAGTATGACTTAGAATTAGCTAAGAAGCTCCTAGCTGAAGCTGGTTATCCGAACGGAATACCTAGAACACTCCTACTAGTATACACAGCTGGTGACATTTATGAGAAGAGGACAGCTGAATTAATTAAGGCTAGCTTAGCTAAGATAGGAATTAATGTTGAAATAAGACCTATGAGCTGGGAGGAGCAGTGGGCATTAGCACAAAGTGGTTGGGAGAATCCAGAAGCTGCTCAGGACCTATTCATATTCTATTGGTGGCCTGACGTAGTATCCCCAATAACGTACCTGTATAATATGTTCCATAGTGAAAGTAAGGCATTCAATCTATGCTACTATGAGAATCCAGAGTTCGACAAGATAATAATGGAGGCATATAAACTTGAAGGTACTAATAAAAAGAAAGCTCTAGAACTATACTACAAAGCACAAAAGATGCTATATGATGATGTGCCTGCGGTAGCGCTTTGGGATATGGTTGACGTAAGAGTAGCAGTGAAGGGTATAGGCAACTTAGATAAAGCTATAAATCCAGCTTACCCAACGACAATATTTGCGCAAGTACTAAGTGTTGAAGGATAACTTAACTTAGATTTCAAGACTTAAGAAAGCTTTTTATCGCAAACTTGTTAATTTTTCAAACATATTATATATCGTTTTTAATCAATATTGTATAAGGGTGTGTAGAGATCGGGAAGGGTGATATAAGTGCCGGTAAGTAAGGAGTACATAGTTAAGAGGGCTCTATCGTTAATTGCTGTAGTATTTGGTGCAGCCATAATAACCTTCGTTATCACTAGAGTTGTTCCAGCAAGACCTGAACTCCTATGGGCAGGACCTCACGCAACAATGGAGCAGATAGAGCAAGCCCGTAAGATATTGCATTTAGATGACCCCATATACGTGCAGTTAGGTTATTACTTAAAGGACCTTATTACGGGTAATTGGGGTATTTCCTGGAGAACTAAATCCCCCGTCCTTACAGGTATACTATCAGCTTTACCAGCAACTTTAGAATTAATCATAGTGGCATTCGCTATAGCTATGGCAATAGGTATACCGTTAGGAATAATTGCTGCATTAAAGCGTGGTACCTTAGTTGACCACATCTTGAGGGTGGTAACTGTTTCGGGAGCTTCAGCTCCAGTCTTCTGGTTAGCACTGATTGCTCAACTCGTATTGAGTAATTGGTTAGGATTACTACCATCAGCAAAGAGAGTTGATGAAATAATAGTCATTGAGACGGGCTTCAAACCTATAACTGGCTTTTACTTACTTGATAGCTTATTACAGGGCAATATCCCAGTATTTATTGATGCACTGAAACACATAATTCTACCAGCACTGGTTCTATCATTATATCCTCTATGCTTAAGTGCTAGAATGACTAGAGCACTCACTATCGAGGTACTTAATGAATGGCATATTAGGAGTGCTTTAGCATGGGGATTACCGAGAAAGGTGGTCCTATATAAGTATGCCCTTAAGAACATTATAGCACCAGTAATAGCTTCTTTAGGTCTTTCATTTGGTTACACATTAATAGGTGCATTCATGGTTGAACTAGTCTTTGTATGGCCAGGGATAGGTATGTATGCTGCTATGTCATTACTCAGCTTTGACTACCCAGCTGTAATAGGATGCGTACTCTTCGTTGCTATATTCTACTCCGTGATAAATACGATAGTAGACATAATCCATGCAATAATTGATCCTAGGGTGAAGTTGTAATGGTTTTTGAAGAGGCTAAACTAATATTTCGTTTAATTAAGATGAACCCTATCTCAATGGCGGGCCTAGTAATTGTTGTAGGATTCATTATTTTAGGGATAATAGCGCCATACATCACACCATATCCTCTGGATGCTTGGGGCCTCACATATAATGTTGAGAAGAGGTTCCTACCTCCATCTCTAGAGCATCCCTTTGGTACAGATGAGATGGGAAGGGATGTGTTCAGTAGAGTTATCCTCGGTGCTAGATTTTCATTAATAATTGCCGTCGGGGTAGTCGGTCTAGCTCTACTGATCGGGATACCGATAGGGTTAATTGCAGGATATTTAGGCGGACGTATCGCTACGATATTGATGAGGATAACAGATATGTTCTTAGCTTTTCCACCTTTACTTCTAGCTATAGCATTAGCTGCTACACTGGGTAGAGGATTGATAAATGTAATAATCGCATTAGCGATATCATGGTGGCCCTGGTATGCAAGATTAATATATGTTCAAGTTAATTCAATAAAGAACCTACCTTATGTCGATGCTGCAAGGATTATAGGCTTAACTCCTATCAAAATAATGTTAAGGCATGTTCTCCCTAATGCATTAACCCCCGTTACCGTTCAAGCAGCTCTCGATATGGGATCAGCAATACTTGAAGCAGCTGGACTTAGCTTCCTAGGTGTCGGAGTTAAACCACCTATCCCGGAATGGGGACTATTAGTAAGTGAGGGCTGGACTTCAATCAATATAGCTTGGTGGATTAGTTTATTTCCTGGTCTAGCAATCCTAGTTACCGTGATAGGGTTTAACTTACTCGCCGATGCTGTACGTGAGGCTATGGATCCAAGACTAAGAAAAGCCATAATCATGAGGAGGGTGTGAATGTGGCACGCACAAACACTATATTAGAGGTTAAAAATCTAAGTGTAAATTATGTTACTCTTGAAGGAATAATTAGAGCTGTAAGAAAATTATCATTTAAGTTGTATGAAGGAGAATCTTTATGTGTTGTTGGTGAGTCAGGTTCCGGAAAGTCAACTGTCGGCTTAGCCATAATTAAGGCATTACCATCAAATGCCGTGATAGAGAGTGGAGAAATAATTCTTGAGGGTAAGGATCTACTTAAGTTAAGTGATGAGGTAATGTCAAGAGAAATTAGAGGTAAAAAGATATCAATGATATTTCAGGACCCTGCTGCAACATTTAATCCATTATTTACTATAGGTCAAACGCTTTCTGATGTAATAAAATATCATTTAGGAATAAAGGATAAGCGTGAACTTAGTAAGCGAGTTATAAGTATGTTACGTACTGTAGGCTTACCCGATCCTGAGAGAGTTGCCAGGTCATATCCGCATGAATTAAGCGGAGGCATGCTTCAAAGAGCTGCTATAGCTGTAGCTTTATCTACTAATCCGAGGGTTTTGATAGCTGATGAACCAACAACGATGCTTGATGTAACTCTTCAAGCACAGATACTCGATCTTCTAGCTAAGCTTAAAGAGGAGTTTAATTTGTCTGTAATATTCATTACGCATAATCTAGGTGTAGCAGCTGAAGTATGTGATAGAGTACTAGTTATGTATGCTGGAATAGCTTTTGAGTTAGGTCCATGCTCTGATGTACTCTTAAATCCTTTACACCCATATACAAGGAAATTACTTGAATGTGTTCCTAGAGCTCATAGGAAGGTTGAAAAACTCAAATATATACCTGGCATGCTACCTGATCCGAGAAACTTACCTACTGGCTGTCCGTTTGCTCCTAGATGTGATGAAGCAATGGAGATATGTAGAAAGTCTTTACCTAAGTTAGTGGAGGTTAAACCTAACCATAAAGTAGCGTGTCATAAGTACTCATGAGGGAGGTTCAATGACGCTCCTCGAAGTCATCAATTTAAGAAAGTACTTCCCGATCAGGAGAGGTATATTAGGAAGGATTGTTGGTTATGTAAAAGCAGTTGATGGTGTGTCATTCCATATTGGTGAGGATGAAGTCTTTTCGTTAGTTGGTGAGTCAGGTTCAGGGAAGACCACAGTAGCTAGGTGTATATTAAGACTTTACGAGCCTACAGATGGAAAAATAGTATTTGAGGGTAAAGACATAACTAAGCTTAAGGGTAAGGAGCTTAAAGATTATCGAAGGAAGGTGCAGGCAGTATTTCAAAATCCTTTCTTATCACTTAATCCTAGGATGAGGATTGTAGACATAGTTGCTGAGCCATTATTAGCCCACATGAAAATAAGCCGTAATGAAGCTAGGAAGGAGGCTATTGAGTTACTTGAAAGGGTAGGTCTCTCATCCTCACTAGCTAGGAGGTTCCCTAGCGACCTTAGTGGTGGTCAAGCACAGAGAGTAGCTATAGCTAGAGCTCTAGCACTTAAACCTAGACTTATAATCTTAGATGAGCCGACATCAGCTCTTGACGTATCAGTTCAAGCACAGATACTTAACTTGCTAGATGATTTAAGGAAGGAATTTAAACTATCGTACTTATTGATATCTCATGACTTATCCGTTGTTAGGTACATAAGTGACTATGTAGCAGTAATGTATTTAGGGAAGATAGTTGAGAGTGCGCCAACAGAGGAATTATTTAGTAATCCACTACATCCATACACTAAAGCATTATTGTCAGCAGTACCCGAACCAGACCCTAGACTTAAGAAGTTAAGAAAGAGGATAACGCTACCTGGAGAACCACCAAGTGCTATAAATCCACCACCTGGTTGTAGGCTACATCCTAGGTGTCCATATGCTACGGAGAGGTGTAGAAGGGAAGAACCAGAATTAAAGCATGTAGGTGGTAACCACTATGTTAGATGCTGGCTCTTATAACTCCATTCTCAATATAGAGATGTTAATATAGCGATTTCAGTAAAAAATTTAATTGAGCTCATATACCTAACATTCAGGGTGTTGGGGCCCGTCGTCTAGCCTGGTTAGGACGCCGCCCTTACGAGGCGGAGGTCCGGGGTTCAAATCCCCGCGGGCCCACCAGTTCTTGCCTCAATTTCAAACCTTCAATGTTAATGATTGGTGTGATCAATGTCGTATCAATACTGTCAATTAGTAATTCCTTGATGTACGTTCATCCAGTTATTAAGTAATCTCCTCGATTAGTATTCATCAATCATATTAACGCACATATCATACGCTATATTAATACAAAATATGAATAATTTTAATGGGTATGAACTATGTAGGTGTTAGTATGAGACGTATTTTGAGGTACGTTGCAATGATAGTTACTTTCATATTAATTTTAACGTCTATAGCTATGGTTTCCTCACATGCAGGAAGTACTTGGCTTAGTGGCTGGACATATAGACGAGTTATATACATTGAGGAAAGAGCTGGTGTTGACCTTGTAGATTATTATATAAGGGTGGAGCTGAATTCAAGCTTCTTTGACTTCTCTAAGGTAAATACTGATGGCTCTACATCAGATTTAAGGATTCCCAAGGTAATCAATTACCTTTCTACATTATTAAATGGGATTATAGTAAGTCAGCTATCATATGGATTAGGATGCCATTAGTGAATGCGTCCTCCGTAGCAAAATATTCTTGTATTATAGTAACCCCAAAGCTGTAAAACTAACGTGCACATTCGATGATGAATTTAAATACTTTATGGAGATTAGAACTATAACAGTTCCTGAGCAAGCTGCACCAAAACAGTAGTTCTGATTTAACTTTCCATATGAGTTTGAGGCCGCCAGTAGTTATTGCTAAGCCTGACCTCACGTCTCACGGAACTGCTGATGAGCTTAGATGGAGATTAAAGGACATATCGACCACGGGATTTTACATAATGCAGTAAGAACCTTCAGGTGCTGATGGTAAGCATGTAGGTGAAGACGTATCTTACATAGCAATTCCCGAGGGTAGCTAGATCGCATTATATGATTTAATAAATGGAACAGGTGTGAGGATGGAATCTGGTAGGTTTAAAACTAATAAGTGGTTAGGTGGTAATGTAGGTGAGTCCAATAATCAATGGAATGTAGTGAAGTATTATTATCCATTCAACACGCCACCCATAGTATTTACACAAATACAAGACTTTTACATACACAAAATTAGCACAGACAAGATTCGAATTCCGATGTACCTACATTTCTAATACATCACCTGAGCCTCAGGGAAGCAACCCATCTCCTAGTACTACAGTAACTATTAGTTGGTTAGCTGTTGAAAGACACTTGATCCCAGGCTTCTTAGAGACTGGTATTAAGGAAAATATAGATGAAGTTATACTAAGATAAACTTCCAGCAGACCTACTCACAAAAACTGCATCTAATAGCGTGGATGCAGACATATAATGGTTCAGACTCTGCAGGAGTTAGGGGTCAAAGTTTATCAGAAAGTAGGATTGAAGTATGTATCAAGGAGGATAGAACATACGACTACGAAAGAGACCATGTCTATGAAGATATAGGCTATTATGCAGTTAGAGGTGATGTTAATAGGGTATACCTTCAAATATACGTAGACCCTCCACCATTGATAACCATTTGGTTCAGAAACAAAGCTAGCCGTAGTTGGGGGCCTCATGGAATACGACGTAACTTAGTCAAATACCGATTATCATAACTTAAAGTATGAGTTACTTCTTATTACAATCCTTAATGTGCTTCACAATCATAGCATTAATTGTCATATTTAAGTAAAGTATATACCTAAATTTAATAATCTACGATAATGAGACAAGAACTAAGAAGGTCTTAAAGATATATTAAATAAAATTAAGATAATTAAACTAACTACCATTGATAATTTTAACTTACCATAAGGTTACCTAGTTAAGTATAATTAATCATAGTTATGGGAGAACGGATAGGATATCATAATGAGTACCTAGGAGTACTAAATAACTTTATTTTTCATGGACGTGATCCTTGTCTAAACATTATTTAGTGCTGAATAGAAAGTTACATTTACTCTCCAAGTAGGGCTCACATTTTAGAGCAGTTACATAGGTTAATGTCATTAATACTTTAGAGACTGAAGATCGCATCTTGGCAAAAATTACAGACGTGATTTTATGAATTACATGTTATGTCATTAACGATAATTAAATTATCTCTTAGTTTTAGTACAGGGCAGATTCTATGTAGTAAGGCACTATCCTTAAGCACTTTGATAAGTTTTCTTTCATGATTTCTTAAGATTTTGCTAACCACTCTCGGATATTGCGTTAATGTATCACCACATAAGTAGTTCACGCATATTACCTTGTAAAAGATTTCATCTAATTTGTTTAGATCTATTGGACCATACGTTTTTACGTAGTTATATATCTCGTATAGTGTGGGTCTTAATGCTACATTATTACTGTTATTTATTAAGTAAATACCGCAACAATCAGGTGATGTATGTATACTGTATAGTCCCTCCTTACATGTTGCAAATGTTATTCCAACATTCATCAACTCTCTATAAAGAGTAATATATTCATGAAGCAAACTTTTCAGACTTATTTTAACTACTCTTGATTTACTCACTAATGAATAAGGCTGTAAATCAACTTTAATCTCAGGTTTTAGTATTTTTAATAATTTACTTATGTTATTAAGCTCAAGTCTTAAACCTTCAACGATTACGTGTTTAATGTTCAAGTCTTTAAATAAGCTAGTTAATTCCTTAATACTAGGATACGTACTTACATATGGTATAAATGGTGATAACCTAATGACTATAGGTAAGTCTGTGGAAGATATATCCCTTAGTGCTTTAAGTCTCTCACTTGGTGATGGGGCATTTACTTCAAGAAGTTTAGAAACGGAATCATTAATTGTTGTTATAGATACTTGAAGTATGGCTAAAGACCTATCTAATAGTTTCTTAACTACATCATACCATGGTTTCCTAATGTAGAGAACACCCTTAGTATTTATTATTACTGGATATTCATGTTTAAGACATTCCTTAAGTATAGCTAATGATGCCTTAGCCTTGACCTCCAATGAATGGAAAGGATCAGATAATGTTGATAATCGTAAAGGAATAGGTTTAAGTCCCTTCCTTATTACGGATCTTATGAATTTCTTCACTAAAGCTATTGCAAAATTATTGACATTTACGGATAAAGTCCTCCAATACCACCTACTGTAACAATACCAGCATCTGAAATCACAAGAAGTGTAAGGTTCTGCCCTCAATAGGGAATAACAGTATGGGGATACGTAATTACTGACATTAATTACTAGCGTTGAAGTCATTATTTAAGACCTTCACACCCTAAAATAGCACTTACGACATTATTAACAACTTTAGCATAGTCTTTAGGTAGTAAGTTGATGTAATCATTAATGGCTTTTAAGCACCCATTAATGATGTCTCTCACATCCCTATATCCTAAGTCATCGTATCTTAAACCTTGAATGTATGTTGCCAGATTATCTGATAATTTTATAAGTATTGCCTCAATGCTTGCTAATTCACTCAACTCCTTTAACTCCTTGCTAAACTCATTAAGCCCCAACTCTTTAAGAGCCATTAAGTCAAGCTTATCAATACTTGGTACTTTATCCTTGACCCACTTAACAATATCACCTTCAATTGCTTCAGGTATATCATGTAGTAAAGCTAGTGTTAACACCTTACCTGTATTGATATGTAGACCATCCTTAATTAATTCCTTACTTATTAATAGAGCTAGAGTAGCTACTAAGAATGTATGTTCAGCAACTGTTTCAGCAATTGATGGTGGCACACCTCTAAGTAACCATCCAGTTCTTGGTAGATTACATAGACTTACCAACTTCTTCACGATCTCCTTCATGGAAATACCCTCCTCTCACTATCGCCTACCCTAATAAATACCTCAACATATTTCTCAAGACCGCTAGTCATAATCTTAGGCCTCAATACTGCCTCAATCTGAAAGAGACCAGCATAATCGTTCATCACTACATCAATCCTAGCAGGCCTATCAACACCCTTACTAAGATAAACTCTCTTAACACTAAGGGCTGATACTGCATGCATATCTAACTTACCTAATTTATATGGTATTCTAGCTCTACCTTCAGCCATATCGGTACCATCTGCTATTTTAACGACACCTGCCTCCATGGTTAGTGCTTGAACTGAAGTCTCAGTAGCATATATTGCGTGCATTATTTCCTGTCTTAATGCCACCAATCTCCTCTTATCATCAGTTAGCACTATTTCAGGTAGTAACCTATCAAGTATATCCTTAGCTAGTAAGGCACCTAGTAACTCATGGTTATCCCTATGTATAGCATTACCTATATCGTGAAGGTATGAGGCCATTAGGACAATCAATTTAGCCTCATCAATACTTCGAGCAGTTCCATTAACTACGGTAGTAGGTCTTAAACCAGCACTCAATAATAGTTCAAATAGTTCTAGGGATGATCCAGCAACTATGCGAGAATGCACTATTCCATGATCATTATATTTAAGCCTACTTACAGCCATAACATTTGACATACTAATAAGTTCTTGAACCTCATCATCACTTTCCAATAGGTTGTATGCTCTAAGAAGTAACTCGGAACCCCTAACATGCCTATATACCAAGTCAGGGCTTACTACAATCATTAATCACACACTATATACTCTCTGCATTCTGAGCTTAAGTTAATACATCATAATCGCATATTGTGACCCTACGGGTTTAATTAATTAGAACCCCATGTGAAATTAATTACGCCTCATAATAATAAAAGCCCTGGAAATTTTTAGTTTATGGATGATGAAGAAGAGCCGAGATGATTTGATGAATTAATTATCCTCGTCTGACTTAGTAAATCTCTAATACACAAATAATCAAAACCTTAATATTACGTTTAAGTACCATTCTTATGGATGACCGGAGTTACCGGCGCTGAGTCATGATGAGCCTAGACCAGAGGGACTCATAATTCAACATGCTTTTCTGCATTAGTTTGTACGTAGATAAATGCTACAATACAGATTAAAGTCCATAAAATGGTGAATAAGGCATGTCCCCTAATAGTCATTAGAATTAAGAATATCGTAAGAATTACCGTAAGTAATCTTTCAATTTTAAAGGCTGACGTAAATATGTTCTCTCGTGATCCCTTAGGCGTTATCCTATAACTCATGGTTTTAGAAATAAGGCCCTTGGAGAAGTAGTAAAGTATTAGTGGGGATAGCGTAAGTGTTAAAGCACCTGATGTACCCATTAATCTAACAAGTTTAAGCTTACTCGCACCTAACAATTTAAAGACGTTACTATGTCTTAATGAATGGTAATATAATAATCCATAAAGACCTATTAATGCAAATATTAGTCCTGATGCCCAAACATTTAGGAAAACTATATCATTATTTAACGTAATGGTTAATATAGGTATTACAAATAAGGATAAACCAAGTATTGCCTGTGGTAGGTATTGGGCTAGAAAGAGAATTGCTTCTAATTTACGAAGCATGGGATAAGGTGCCTTTACTATATGCTTGAACATTCTCCTCAATACATTAGTTGCTCCGAAAGCCCAACGGGATTGCTGAATTTTTAGTGCTCCATAAGTTGATGGTACCAATACCTTAACTTCCGCATCATCAACGTATCCTACCTTTAAACCTGTACTTAAGAATTTACTACCAATATACATGTCATCCTGAATTACCGTAGGATCCCATAAACCTACCCTTAATAATGATTCTCTCTTAAATAGCGTTCCTGAACCTAAAGGAAATGTAAATAACTTGAGTATAGCTCTACCCCTATATATCGTGTCGACTATGAACTTCATTGATGCGGCTATTGATCGAGCCAACTTAGTTGATTTTAGCCAGTACCCACTCCACCTACCAACACAAGCATCAAAACCTGAATCTATGCATTCAATGAGTTTAGATATATAACCCTCTGTAGGTCTAGAGTCAACATCAAGTATTAAGATTAGATCACCTGAGGCTTTAAGCACTCCGTAATTTAAGGCTGCAGCCCTTCCTGGAGGCCCTTCATCCCTATTTACGAATTTCACATTTAAGTGGTACTTTTTAGCTTTTTCATTAACGATACCTGCAATTCTTGCCGCCGCTTCTGGAGGATCATCACTGATTATTAATACCTCATGATCATCTCCGAGCTCAGGTTTTAACATACTCAAGTGCTTTAGTGCACTAACAATTAATTCTATAGGTTCATTCTTTACTGGTATTACTATTGATAATCTGTGATTCTTACTTAACGATGTTACGTTATTTTTATCGGAAATTACTCGTAAATGTCCTTTCTGCCTCTTCCTTGCAATGCCTACAAGATAATATAAGGAGTGTAGTGTAAGTAGTAAGAGCGGTGGTAATATTAGTAAAATAAATGTTAGTAATTTAATTATGTATAGGTTCAAATTATCATCACCTTATGAGTAGGACTACTAAGTCATTAACGTTAGTCCCTGTAGGCCCCGTATATATCGTGCTACTTAGTTTGCTTAGTATTGTGTATGAATCATTTCTTTCTAAATAATCGTTAGGGTCTAAATTCATGGATAAAGCATTTGAGTATGTTTCACCATCAACTATAGCACCTGCTGCATCACTTACACCATCCTTTCCGTCTGAGCCTATCGAAGCTAGCACTACATCCTTTAATCCCTTAGCGTGAATTGAAAATGATAAAGCTAATTCCTGATTCCTACCACCAATACCCTCACCCTTAACTGTTACTGTCGTTTCTCCTCCCAAGAGTATCGCTAATGGTGTTTTGAAATACTTGCCATACTTACGTATGTGCTTAGCAATGCTAGCTAAGAATTTACCAACCTCTCTTGCCTCACCCTCCATCATTGAGGTTAGTATCAACGCTTCATACCCTAATTCTTTAGCCTTTCTCGCCATAGCTTCTAAACTTATAACATTACTAGCTACAACGACATTAATGACGTTCTCAAAAACTTTATCACCAGGTTTCGGTGTCTCCTCAATCTCGCCTTTCATACCTTTAGTAATTATTTCCTTAACACTTTGAGGTATACTTTCCCAGATACCTCTTCTCTTAAGGATTTTATACGCATCATTGAAGGTTGTTGGATCAGGTGCCGTAGGTCCTGACGCTATGGCTTCTAAAGGATCTCCGACTACATCCGATATAATTAATGCTATCACTTTAGCAGGAGAGATTATCCTAGCTAATCTACCTCCTTTAACACTGCTTACATGCTTTCTAACAGCATTTATTTCGTATATGTCAGCTCCAGACTTTAGTAATAACTCATTAAGTTTTGATAAATCATTTAATGTAATGGGTTCTAAGGGCTTCTCAAAAAGTGCTGAACCACCACCTGATATTAGTACTATGACTATGTCTTCTCTACCGACGTTTTCCTTAATGTAATTTAAAAGTTTAATTGAGGAATTAATTGTATCTGTACCAGGTATAGGGTGATTGCCTAGAACAACCTCAATATTTCCATACCTACCTATCCATTCAGGATTATGAGTTATCACTATACCTCCACGAACTTTATCACCAAGTCTCTCAATAACACCTTTAAGCATTTTGTAAGAGGCTTTACCGAAGCCTACAACGTGTATGTTACCTTTAATTTTAAGACATGACCCTTTTACACATAAGAAATCATCGTTTCTTAAACTTAAGGTATTCTTCACTGTTGCTTCTGGATCGGCAGCTCTAAGACCCTCCTCAAGTATTAGTAATGCATGCCTCCACAATACCTTCCTTGATAGGTCATTGAAATTCTTTATAATCATGAACCCCTCCCCTAACCTCTCCTTTTCAGAAATATGGTCAGAGTCAAATATAAAATTAATGCATTGGAGGTACTCCCATATATGTTTAATCCTAGGTATTAACACACCACTTAATTCTCAAACTTATCCAATATAGGGTAGACTTAATACTCTTAATGTAAGTTATAAGTGATGCCACACATTCCCAATATTGATGAGGTGCTTGATTGGTTAAGAAGTAAGAAGGTTAGGTTCATAAATGCTAGGAGGCTTGCTAGAGCATTTAAGATAAGTTCAAAATCTGCTGGTCATGTACTGAGAAAACTTAAGGAATTAGGCTATATAAGCATACACAAGAAGCGAAGAGGTAGATTTACCATATATAGAGTTAATGACGCTATTCTGAAGAAGTATAAGTAAGGTCTAAAGAACTCCAGCATTTAGAGGCTTAGCACGATGTAGACTTACTTATGCTAAGCTCCTTGTACTTAAAATCATGGAGAGAGTTAATGACTTCCTCAGCCTTAGCAAGAACCTTATCTATGAATGTATTTAGTAATCTACGAATTAATGCGTACTTCATTCCACTTATATAGAATTTCTCCATAATATCTTTAGCCCAGAATACTGTATGATATAATGCTGCCTTAAGTGCTTCTACGTGTTCTCTAGTTACTTTAACTCTTGCTATAATGTTCTTCTCACCCTTAAGGCCTCCCATGGGTACAAAGAACATTGGCACTATTATTGATCTATAAGGTTTTAATCTCTCAATAAGTTCTACGGTTTTCATCACATCATCAGGAGTCTCACTAGGAAGGTTTAGTATGAATGTTGCTGCAGGTATTATTCTATAATCATGCATTATAGCAAAAGCCTCCTCAACTATCTCAGGCCATCTTTCGGGAGGATAGGGTGCTGACTTAGCAGGCATTATTATTTTTGCTAATCTTGGTGATCCCGTCTCTATACCTACCTCAACGCCCAAGTGATTTTGTGATGACTTAGAATAAATCATGTCCATAAGCTTACCTATAATTCTTCCATTCCCCTCAGCTACGACTATTGCTGCAAGTGAAGCGTGAGCCCACGCTATATTGTTGAAATACTTAAGAAATACCTCATGGAGTTTCAATAGAGGTTTCTCCTGAGGAATTACACCTTTAGCGCCATAAAGTAATACATCCTCCGAATGTATTATTCCATGTTTTATGCCAGCCTTAACATTTACAATAATCTCTTTTTCAATCTTTTCGAGAGGTATATATCTCAGTGGTCTCAGGGTTACACTACAGAATTTACATCCCCTAGGACAACCCCTCATTACTTCTATCAAACCATTTACACTAGCACCCTTAATGATAGGTATCTCCTCAATTCTAGGTACGTCATTAGGACCTACATATATGTACCTAGGTAGCTCATCGTTATTAAGTATTTTATGTGCTATATCTTTGATAATAAGCTCAGCCTCACCATCCACTACAGTATCAACACCCCACTTCTCCCATAGTTCAGGTTCCCAAAGCCACTGCCAAGCCGCTGGTCCGCCAACTATTATCTTAAAATTGTACTTTCTCTTCAGAGCTGCTATCTTTTCCATAAGCCTCATTAAGGATTTTCTATTCACTGGTTCTTTACCGGTTATTAACCACCATTCAGATGATGGTGGACCATACGCGAAGAAATCATGATGACCTATTAAAATCGCCTTAGCTTGTCTTACATACTTATCTATGTGATCAGGGTCTATTACTGCAGCATTGAATCCTGCATCAATTAATGCTGCCTCTACCTTCCTTAACCCATAAGGAGCAACTACAGGTTTACCCTCATCATCAACTCTAGGTTTAGGACAGCATATATAATACCAGAGACTTTCAGGAAGAAAGTATGCAGGACCTGTTGCAAGGAATCCGAGAAATTCTTTACCGTGATGATCCGTCATCATGGTTCTGTCTGTAGTCAGTATGAAGTCGTAAGGCATTCCAACACCTATAGAAAGGTTTCAAGACTGTTAAAATAAAAGTTTAGTTAGAAAGTATTGTAGGGTCTGAAGTACTAGAGTAAATAATGGGTGATTTAACGCTCATGAGTAGCGCATTTGAGAACCCTTGCGAAGGTGATATCATAATACTTAACGACTCAAGTTTATGGATCGTTAAAGGATGTTTTCATCCGATAGGTTATATCATAGCACTGCCAAGAATTATTAATGGAAGAAAGGTAAAGAAGTTAAAGGATATGTATAAAATTATTACAAGATACTATACACATTTCCTAAGGTACATTCCAGAATTAGGTCTTAAAGCTCCCTTAGTGCCTAGAAAATTTGTAAGAACATTTTACCATGCCTTAAGTACTAAGTGTGTTAAGGGTCTAAATAAACTACATGACATCTGTAGGGAACTATTAGACATTATTGAGGGTAGCTGTAATACCGAGTGTGGCATTACGGGTTCACTTCTTGGCGGATATTACATTGATAGTTCAGATATAGATTTGATATGTTTAGATAGACCCAAGCTATATGATTGTTTATTGAAATTACGAAGCGAAGGTGTGTTGCTGCCTCTCACGGAGGAAGTGTTTAGTAGTGAACTTATTGAAGTAAGTGAAGGATTAGATACAAAAACTCACCTCAAATTAATTACTCATAAGGTCCTTCAAGGTATTTATAAGGGCTATCGCTACACATTACGCATAATTAATTGTTCAAGATTAAACAATTATTTGGGTCCATATGATTATGTACTGAGAGCACCTAAAGCTATACTTAAAGTTGTTACCACGGATTACAGAACCCCCTCAATATTTATTGTTGACATCATTAAGTTACCATTGGGTGAATATATCATACGTAATAGGGGTAAGTCGTTATGTATATCTCATAGGCTAAGGTATACGGAAATACCGGTAGGTGCATTAATGATGGTAAGTAACGCGTTAATTATGATTAAGAGAAATGTTGTCATATTTAATCTCGATTTTTCTGATCATGTTATCGTAATTATTCCATAATCTATAAAAGTTTCAGTACTAGCAGAAGTAGTAGTTTAGAATAGAGTATCGGGTGTCATGAAATGGTAATTGGATAACATGTATGCTCCCCAATTAGGTGAGAATGTGAATTTAAAGAGAAGAAGGATTAAAGCATATGTTGATGTGATAAGTGAATTAGTACTTAGCGAGAACCCTAGTAGGGAATTAGCTATTAAGTTAATTAAGGATAGACTTGAGTCTGAGGGTATTGAACCATTTAGAGGAGCCTCAAAACCTGATGATATATATGAGAAGGAATTAATTAGTCTATACATAATAGCTAGTAAGGGTTTAGGCATAAAGGAAGATTATCCAGACGTCTTTAATAAGGTATTTACCGAGGAAATGAGATATGAGATAGCTGTAAACATTCTTAACTCTAACAAAGATAAAAAACACATTAGAGGTCACATTCTAGAACTATTCAATGGAAGTATCGATGGGTCAGTAATAGCAAAGATACTTAGATTTGCCGTAACTCTCTACTACCTGAATTTTGAGGATCATAAATTCGTTATTAACACCATTAGAAGATTTTATGAAGTATTTCCTGAACATGAAGACACCATTAGAAGATTTACTAAATTCTTTATTGCCATAAAAATAGCTGAGGACATAGCTTTAGGTTCAATAAAGAATAGAATCGATAAGGAAATAGTGAAGCAATTAATATCTCTAGAAACTGGAGTACCTAAATCAACACCTTCTGATGACTATGTCGCTAAGGTAGCTAAAGTAGTTTACGACATACCTCAGAAAGTCTTAGATAGTATACTAATGGGGAAGACCTCACCTAAGACGTAATAAAACATTATTGGTTATTGCTGTTTCATTATGGTTTTTAATAGGCCCTATCTAAACGTCATTAGGGTGTGGTAGATGCTTAAGGCAAGTAGAGATGCAGTATATTACGTAAGTAAGGGTGATAGGGAATTTATAGCTGAAGTACTAAGAACTCCTGATGGCAAAGCCTTTGTAGCTTTGCATATGACATTTAATGGTAAGTATAAGAAGGGTGAAGAAGAGAAGGAGTGGAACTTACTTGAGTTGGAGCAGTTTAGGGAAATTAAGGATGTTAAAGTTGATTACATGTCATTACCTCCGGATGTTAGAAGGGCTATATCTATGGTCCTTAGATAATAACTTATATAGTGTTAATAAGGTATAGATTAGATAAGGCATTTAAAGGCACCCTCAAAGTTTCTGAGGGTGATGTAAATCGTCAGGTGCTTCACCAACACTTAATTATCGATCAATAATACCCTCATTACTTGGTGAACAGGCATTCATATACATTGCTAAAGCTAAGGAATTACAGAGTAAGGGGTTTAACGTAATAAGTTTTGGTGTAGGTCAACCAGATATACCAACATTTGACCACATTATTGAAGCAGCTAAGGAGGCCCTTGACCAGAGATTCACTGGTTATACAGAAACCCCAGGTATAGGTGAGTTAAGAGAAGCTATAGCCGAATACCTTAATGAAAGGTATGGTAGTGATGTTAAACCAAGCGAAGTCATAGTTACTCCAGGTGCTAAAGGTGCTATATTCCTGGCAATATCTTCCTATCTATCGCCCGGTGATGAAATAATAGTTCCTGAGCCATCATATCCAGCATATCCTGAAGTAGCTAAATTTATCGGAGCTAAGGTTAAATTTATACCACTTAAGTGGTTAGGCCCTGATAGAGGCTTTGCTTTAGATATTGATGCTATCAGAAATTCTATAAGTAGTAAAACAAAAATGATAGTAATAAATAACCCTCATAATCCGACGGGTGCACTATTTACTCCTAAGGAAGTTAATGAAATAATGAATATTGCTAAAGAATATAATATTTTAGTATTAGTTGATGAAATATATGATAACTTCATATATGGAGCTGAGTTCAAATCATTCATGACGTTCCCTGAATGGAGAGATTACATACTCTACATTAATGGATTCTCAAAAACATTCTCAATGACTGGTTGGCGACTAGGATATCTAGTAGTTCGTGAGGATGTGGCCTCTAAACTAACTAAATTAGCTGTTAATATATGGTCATGTCCAACATCATTTGCACAGAAAGCCGCGATTAAGGCTTTAAAAGGGTCATGGGAGCCTGTTAAGTCAATGATAGAGTTGTTTAGGAAGAGGAGAGACTTAATTGTTAAGAGACTCAGGGAAATACCGGGATTTGAGGTATGGCCTAGTAAAGGAGCTTTCTACGTATTCCCAAGGATTAAGAAGATACTTGATGAAACGGGAATGAGTGTTGAAGAATTCGTTGAAGACATACTATACAATGAATACGTAGTCACATTACCAGGTACAGCGTTCCCAGACAAGGCAGGTAAGGAATTCATTAGATTAAGTTTCGCCACTAGTTTTGAGGCGATAGAGGAGGGTACTAAGAGAATAAGAAAAGGTGTTGAGAGGATATTAAGTAGGTATAAAAAGTAATCTTCTTCCTGAAGCTACATAAAGAAATGTATTGATTTTTTAATTACTCAACTAAATTACTTATGGATGAAGAACGCCGTCGCTACTGAGCAAATGCAATGATTGAAGAATCCCCGGCTGACGCACCCTCTACAGTTCATGAATAATTAAGTATAAACAACTAACATTAAGATTTCATAGTATACTATGCATTTTAATTATGCTTCCCTGCTTAAGCTATGACAACTCTTCTAATTCTATACTTGAAGTATTGTCTTGGTCCAGCATTCTTTAAGAGTTCCATTATGGCCTTTCTTATGGCATCCGATCTAGTCATACCATTCCTCATAGCGTATTTATCAAGCTCTTCAAGAAGTCTTTCATCCATTTTGAATGTAACTACCCTCATCGATTATCCCATGCATCAATCCTTTCTCTGCTATTTAAAGCGTTCTGAAATCTACTACCCTAGAGAGTGAGTAGTGTGAAAGTATTCAATAAACCAAACCTTAGAGGCTCTTATACTAAGGTATTACCTCATTTACGCCTTACATTAAATTATGTGTACTTTCACCCCACCTCTAAGGTGGGCCTAGAAATTACTGTTTGATTTAAGTTACACTAAATGAAGGAGTCCTTTTCATGAGCTGTAAGGAGATGGGGTATTGCCATACATTCTTGATAGGTTAGATACAGGGAATAGTAGTAACACTTTGTTAAGCATTCTAATAATGTCTCCATGATTAAAGTTGACATTTATGTCTTAAAGCTTTAATAATTTTTCTAATTGGTATGAATCTATCTGGAACATGTTTCATGTATTCAGCATATAGTTTTCCAAAATTTCTTAAGCATATCTTTCTCCTCCTTAATGGCTATATAGTAATGATGTGATGTTAAAGCTAATGCTATGATGAGGGCAGGTATGCTTCTAAAAGCTAGGGCTAAACCGAGGAAAGCTAGCATAAGGCCTAAGTAGCCTGGATGCCTCACCCATGAATACTCCGTGAGTAGCTACATAGTCTATGTCCTTAGTGTCAGAGTATGCTTAGGATGTTCTCTATGACTAAGGTAATGAATGTAAAAACCAAGTGTAAATAGTGTCCATCCAACGATATTCAGTGCTACATCATTATAATAATTAAGACCTAGGAGCTGACCCACCACAATACCTATGATGGGAGGGCAAGCCATGGAATGCTATAATGCAACGCCTTCCTCAAAGTTATTAGGCCCCTATTACACATTACGAGTTAAGTAGATAAATATGCGGTCTGGATCATTCATGGAGTTATGTTAATTAAGTATTAAGGACTCAGGCTTTAACTTCTAAAAGATGAATGCTAATTAACGTTTATATTCAATATATTCAGCAACACGAATACTTAGATCCCTACCTAATAGGATTTCAATAAGCTTTAGCCCTAAATCTATGGAAGTGGAAATTCCTGCGGCTGTAATAATATTACCTTCTACAACAACTCGTTGATGAGCAGGTATAGCTCCCAACTCTCGAAGCATATCCATCCCTAGATGATGAGTTGTAGCTTTCTTTCCCTTCAGTATCCCAGCCTTAGCTAGAATTAGAGAACCTGTACAGACTGACGCAACTATCTTTCCCTGTTCGTAGAACCTCTTGATGGCATTGAGAAGCTGCTGATCGTTCATAGCATTCATAACGAAGTCTCTACCGCCAGGAACCACGAGGACATCACATTCATAGAAATTCTCAGTAGTTCTATGAGGAACTACGACAAGTCCATTCCTACACCTAACAACATCCTTCCTACGAAACGTGACGATCTCAACATCGATGCTGTGCTCAGAGACCTTACGAACGTCAGCAAGAATTTCGTATACTCCTACGAAGTCGGGTTCCTCAACACCATCGTCAATGAGTATGCATACTTTAACCATAGCTAATCACCTTCAAGAGCATGTATGAAAAACACTATTAGAGCTTTCATCCACCTAAAGAGTTTCTCTAGCTCTATATACTCGTTTGGCGCATGTGCTTGTTCAAGATCTCCGGGACCCCACGCAACTGCTGGCATATCTGCCTTTATGAAGTACCTAATGTTTAGGAAACCAGGGCATAGAACAGGTTTAGCGTCTACACCTAGAGCTTCCTTAACGCTTCTTCGTATTAGCTTTACAAGCTTGTGGTTAGGATCTATATGGCTTGGTTTTATACTAAGCAGCTCCTCTAGCTCAACATCAACATTAGGGTTTTGTTTCTTGAACCCATTAACCACAGCTCTGATTTCGTTCTTAACGTCATCGATGTTTTCCTCGGGTAGAACTCTTCGATCAATGGTGAACCATACCTCTCCAGGGACAATATTCACAGCACAACAATTACACATACCACCTATAATGACAGAAGCTCTATTACTTTCCACTGGATACGCCCCAAATTTACTGGCCCTCTGCTCAACAACCTTTCTGTATTCTATGAACTTCGTGGCAAACTGGATCATCTTCTCGAAAGCATTGATGCCTAGATGCGGTAATGTGGCATGTGCTTGCTTACCTCTAACTCTTACCTTGTACCATAGACAGCCCTTGTGAGCATGCCATACATAGATTAGAGATGTTGGTTCAGGCATGATTGTTTAGTCAACTCCTCGAATAATCCCTTTCTCAACTAGGTAACCAGCACCGGCAAGGCCACCAGTCTCCTCATCAGGAGTGATAGAAATTATCACCTCGCCACGCAGATCGAGTTCATGCTCTTCGGCAAGCTCTTCAACAACCTTAACAGCGTAGATAGATGCAGCTATAGCGCTCTTCATATCCGATGCTCCACGACCATACAGCTTCCCATCTTCTATGACTGGACCGAATGGGTCTTTACTCCAACCAGAACCAGAGGAACAACATCGTAATGGGTATGAATATGGATCCTCCTACCACCATTACCAAACCGCTTAACAGCAACAATATTGATCCTATCCTCAGATCCTTCTTCCAGACCATACCTAGGAAACTCATCTCTAGGAACACAACACTCAAATATATCAAAACCTAGATCACGAAGAACCTCGGATAGTACAGACGTAATCCTCTCATAGTTTATACCAGGAGAATTAATCGTAGGAATAGAAATGAGTTCCTTAGCCAGCATCACAACTCTATCCATGAATAGGGCCTTTAATTCTTTCTCTGCTATATTAAACAAATTTATTAATTCTCTATTCATAGTTAATCACCTACTGAGACTTTCTGCTTGAAATATATGCTAAAGTAGAAAAAAATAGTGTTACAGTAAGCGCAAAAAAGCTCTTAAGATGAATACGAAGGATGGTCTAAATAATCTCCATAAAATACCTCCAAGAATAGGCAATGGCGTGATTATACCTCGGGTAATTATATTAATTAAGCTGAACTCTTTTCCACGCGTATGGCCAGGTGAACTTTGTAGTATATAGGTAAACTGAAACACCGTAGATGGCATAACTTATACCTAAAACAATGAAAGCTATGCGTAAACCAATATAATGATGGAAAACTTATTATTAAGATTGCAAATATAGCATTTAATAGAAAATGAAGTGAGATCAGAGGCCAAGGATCTTTAATTCTGTATGAATAAATTGTTAGTCACTTTCTTTGGTAAGTTCTTCTTTCAATGCTTTTGTAGGTACATCAAGTGCGCAGAATGTTGAAATTATATCTTTTTCTTCTAGTTTTTCTACAGCTTTTATAAATAACGTCTATAACAGTACCAGGTGAAGATCATGAGATGGAGTGAGATTCCTGCTTATGCTCGTCGATACATACTGTACCATACCATCATATCGCCGTTGCTGATTACATGGTATATGCTACCTATGTATATGTTCATGACTGGTTACAGTGTTCTAGAAGTTGGCGTTATCTTTACCCTAGTACATGTACTATCTATCCCAGCTACGTATGCTGTGGGGAGACTCTTTGATAGGATTGCTATTAGACATGGCCTTATACTCATAGATGCTCTTGATGGAGTAGCATCTATACTCTACGGACTTGCCTATGGACCAGTAGCACCATTAATGCTATTCCTAGGACTACTCATAGAGGATATAACAACAATATTCTATCCGCTCTACCAAGCAGCTGAGAGAATTCTCTATCCAGAGGACAGAATGGAAGAGGTGTTCGCATGGCATATCAGGTTACCTGAGATAAGCCAGCTAGTAGGCTTCCTCTTGCTAGGATACCTGTTTGGCTACGTGTTCAATACGCCACACCATTATAGACTAGGTTTTATAGCGTTTGGCTTAACATCAGTGTTCACAATCATGTACCTACTAAAGTTCATGCCTAGGCTAGATGCTGAGGAGAGGATTAGTGTTGAGAAGTTTGAGTTTAGGATAGATAAGGAGTTCAGGCTAATTCTAGTGATGGAAGCACTGATAACTCTTGCATGGTCTATAGCCGTTTGTCCCTACCGCTTCATTCTGTTTAAAATTGAAGCGATTTGTGTCTGCGGTAGGGACTTCCACCTCGCCCATAACCCTTTAGGTAGGGTTATGGGGTCATGGGCGGCTTTCGAGGCTAACGGAACGAGCCTCCCATCTACAGGAGTATGCCTTACGGGGTTTGGAGCATGGCTCCCATCACCCTGTAGAGCTTTAAGGAGTAGGTTCCAGCAAGCAACTACGTCACGGTACCATAGCTCTCCTCCCTTTGTACATTTACCTATCCTAGAGCCATTACCGTAGTTTATTGGAGCCTTATGTATCGGACATATCTTAGAGGTATTCCTTGGATTAACATATACTATCGGTACACCGTAATCCTTAGCCTTCTCCTCTATCGCTCTCTGAATGCCTCTGAAGCTGGCTTGGAAAATCCTGTGTCGCAACTGCTTATCCTTTATCCTCCGAATCATATTACTTGCCGGATTCTTACCTAGCTTCTCAAGAACGATGGCATACTGTCTCTCATAAGCAGTCCTAACGATTAGATTAGCTATCTTCCACCGTATATCCAGCTTCTTCCTCTCCTTAAGCTTCTTCATAGCCTTCCTCTTAACCCTAGACTTCTTACCATAGAGATTGTCGTATCTCTTCTGAATCCTCTTCCTACGGTAATAGTATCCAAGAACAAGCTTCTCGGTATTAGTTTCGAAGAGGTAAACAACCCCATCAACTAGTATTGTAACATTGTTCTCGTTCACATCAACTGGTAGGTACCCTTTAGACTTATACTCCTCAACCTCTTTGACGAAGGTTAGGTAGATTACCAGCCGTCTATTCTTCTTATCAAGCTTGATTTTAGCCTCGGAGGCTAGCCTCCATCCACGATTGACGTATCTCCAGTACTGCTTATGAGGCTCAAACTCTACTATTACCCATCCTCTATGAGTTGCTATCTTTATCGATGTGTATCCGTTAGGCTTCCAAAGGTGGTCGTCGAGCCAGATACTAACCCTCCTAACCTCCGGGTACTCTCTTTCGGCTAATCCAAGTCTCTTCAGTCTAAGGAAGCTCTTAGCCCTAGTACTAGCGTCTTGACATGCTGTATAGACGTAATGTGATGGTAGCTGTGGGTAAATGCTTCTCACCTCTCGGTACTTTAGTGCCTTGAGCCTCGTGAAGCTCCTTATATTGTTCCTAACGGCGTGCATTGTTAGTTGCTCAACCATGTTGCGATACATACCCTCAAGCTTCACAAACACCCTAAACACCTTCCTCGGTAGCCTAACGCTCTTCACTATGACTGTCCTTGCTACTCTAGTCACTCTTCCCAACTTCTTCTAGAAGCTTTCTGAAACCTTCAACAAGCTTCTTTTTCCTATGACTCCTCATACCGTAGAGCTTGCCAGCAAAGCTGGTTATGATTGCTAGTAAGTCTTCAACAAGCTCTTGGTAAGCATCTTTCGGTTCTTCACCGTAGACAATCTCTATCCTAACACCATACTGCTTGAAGAAGTACTCTAGGTATTCAAATCCAAACCTGGTTAGCCTATCCCTGTATGTAACTACAACTACATCTACTTGCTTGTTTACCACGTAGTTGAAGAGCTTCAATAAACCTCTACGATTAGTCTTTAATCCACTAGCTATATCGGTAAGTATGTCTATAACCCTATAGCCTTTAGCAGAGCAATACTGAGTAAGATACTGTATCTGTCTTTCAAGGTCTTTCTTTTGGTCTGAAGAACTGGCACGGGTATAAATGATAGCCCTTGCCTCTCTTGCTCCTTCTTTCCCACTTATAATCTTCTCAATCTCGCTCTCTGGTATCATCCACCTACCAGTAGGTGTTTTTACCGCTCTAATTTTGCCCGAGTATATCCACCTCTTTAAGGTAATGAAGCTAATGCCGAGACGCTTACATGCTTCCCTCGGCGGTAGCAACCGTTCTACCATCTGCTATTCTTCGATACAAAAAGACACAATTTGAGATATTTAAATGTTTCTGCCCTCACCTAGCTCAGGGTTCTTCTTGTGGATCCTAACTTGCCTATCAAGTCACTCCCTAAACTCCTCTAAATCCTGCTTGGTCACAGTATACCTAGTCGTCTTAGCGAAGATCTAGGTTGCAAGCCCATTCTTAACGAATTCAACCAGGATGGGCTTTAGCGTGGGATCCGTGATAGCCGATACGAGAATCTTGACAAAAGTGTTTGGGTCAACCCTAACAGTTGTAACACCCTTAACAAGCTCAACATACTCCTCAGGTGTAAGCAGCTCCAGCATACGTTTCAATAGATCGTCTGTAACCCTCCTCTTCTCATTCTTAATCTTATTCGCTTGATAAGACTTTATGCCTAGATCACGTGAACCTACCCCCTTCTTCCCCATAAATAGTCGAAAATATAGTAACGAACATTATCTAGTATGCTAGATAAGTCTATGAATCTGGTGTCAACCATCGATAATTACCTCCTGAGAGTCGCTGCAGAAAATCATCCTGTCATATGCCAGACTGATATGCCAAGTTAGTTAACGCCAATTAGAAGTATGGAGAACTAAGTATATTAGTTTATTTGGTGGGGTCGCCGGGATTTAAACCCCGGACCACGAAGGCTCCAGACATATGCCAGAGCCTATTCAGCAGGCATATAGCCGATATGCCAAATAGACACAGCAAATATTCAACTAGTATCATCAAGACGGCTCTTAACTAAAGCTCGATATGCCGCAGTGTGATACATATATGAGCTTGAGCTAAGGCCGTATACACTCTCATAGTCTTCCTCAAAGGACTAAAGATTAAGTACTTCCAGTTCGAGATGCTATACAGTCCTTAAGGATCCCAATGCAAATGTTTAAGCATCGTATTGTTACTTATATGGTGTAGTATTGATGCTGATAACGAGCTTTCTGATTTTCAGCTTGAGATATATGCAGGAGTATTATGTCGAAACACAGGTATATACAGGCATTCATTCATAAAGATTTGTTTAAGAAACTTAAAGTTGTGGATGAAGCTAGAAGACTGCAATATGGCTCAACAACGACTTATTATCTATGCTTTCTACGTTGATTACGAGATGATAGAACGCTCTGTTTAGCTTTCTCTTTCTCTTCTATTAAGTAGTATGCTTTTACTCCCACCTTCTTGGCATCCCGACTTTGTCGTTTATCGTTTGTTAGCAATACTCCATTAACTATCAATGCTACAGCAATATAATATGCGTCTGCAGCACGTGATCCCGTGCTCCGCGCTATCTTGATAGCTTCATCATAGAATACATCCTCAGGCATTAGTTTTATCGGAGGAAAGGAGGTCATGACAAGGTCAAGGTCTTCTTCAGAGAGGTATCTGGCTAAGACGCCAAGTACCTCGACCATTAGTAACTTAGGAGCATAGGCTTCTACGAGGCGTGTAGCAATCCACGATGATACTTCTTCAGCTATGGAAGCTCTCATATCATTAGGTGCTGCATAGAGGTCTATGATGAGAGACGCATCGATAACCACTCTCTTATTAGCCAAGGCGTTCACGCTCATGGATAAGCTCCTTCACTAAATCCTTACCTTTAAGCTTTTCTCTCAAACGCATTCTAATTTCCCGAGCTATCTGTATAAAGTCCTTCTCAACAATCATGATCCTAACGCGCTGTCCATCCTTAAGATCCAGTTTCTCCACAGGCTTCAAAACACCATTCTCATAGACGGCTTCAATAACCTTAGACATACCCTGTACCTCCCAGTACACACTATCGCAATTAGCCTTGATAAACTAATTGGGTCTACAATAGATATCCTATTCTTAGGAGTACAATCAAGGAGACATTAAATTAACGAGAAACAGCTCCTTGGTCAAATCAGCATTAATAATGAGAATTATGAGAGGATTTAATTGAATAAAACTTACCCTTTCCAGTAAGCAATATAAAGGCTCTATCAAATATACAAATCATCATTCCATCTTATACTAGGTGGTATCCGCATCTGATATGCCAGTTTGAAAATGGTGATATGTCAAGTGGATTAAAGTCGATTAGAATGATATTGGAGCTCATATAGGAGTTATTTGGTGGGGCCGCGGGGATTTGAACCCCGGACCACGGGGATTCTCGCTTTAGGACCCGAGCCCCGCATTCTACCAAGCTAAACTACGGCCCCTTCATGACTATAATTAATAATTGAGTTTAAAAGCTCAATTATGTTGCTATGAGTCTTCCTATGTCCTTGACATACTTCAATCCTGAACCTGTTATTATAGCTACTACCAAGTTACCTAGGTCAATACCTTCCTTCACAGCGTATCTATATGCCGCATAAGTTGCTGCACTACTTGGTTCAGCTGTTATACCCCTTACCCACAGTTCCTTAAGTGCCTTAACTATTGCTTTATCACCTACGATCATATTAAAACCGTTACTACCCTTAACAGCATTAGCTATCTGGTTAATTCTAGGTACTATCGTTAATCTTAAAGCGTCTGCTAACTCTGATGGGTGGTCACATTCAATGTAGTAAGTCTTAACCGTATCTTTAAGTGTTGAGTATCCGCATGCCTGAACGGAGATAAGCCTAGGAGTCTTATCTATTAAACCAAGCTCTCTTAACTCGTTAAATCCCTTCCATAGAGCAAGTATTAATGTGCCACTAGCAACTGGTGCTAATATGGCGTCAGGGACGTTTTTTAAGTCCTTAACTATTTCTAAAGCTATGTCCTTCATACCCTCAATGAATAATGGATTAATAACATGGCCAACATATAAGCCCTCACTATCACTGATAGCTTTCCTATGAGCATCATTCCTCGTACCAGCTTTAATAACTTCAGCACCGAATGCTCTAAGCATTAAGTGCTTACCTTCAGGAATAGTTGAAGGTACATATATCCTGGCCTTCAAGCCAGCACTAGCACTGTAAGCTGAAACAGCTATACCCGCATTACCTGAGGAATCCTCAATAACTGTTTTGAACCTACCTACGTTCTTAACCCAGGATATGGCTAAAGCAGCACCTCTATCCTTAAATGAGCCTGTCGGATTCAAATTCTCAAGTTTTAAGTACAGGTCGCCATGAAAATTAATAAGCGGGGTTCTTCCTTCACCAAGTATAACACTCCTTTTAATACATGGACTTAATGATTTTAACTCACTTAAATCATTAACCACACCTTTTACGGATTTAACATCAAGTATTAAGTCATAGAATGAGCCGCACTTAGGGCAGAAGAATGAATTAATAGTGCTTAGATCTACTGAGAATCCACACTTGCTACACTTAAGTGAAATAACGTTAATACATTCTACTATCAGTTAAATCACCCAAGTAAGAATTTAAAAAGTTGAGTTATGAATATTACTGACTAAACGTAGATTATAGAACTCACCTTATCAATCTCCTCTTTAACCTCATCACTTATGCTTATCTCTTTTCTACGTTCAAGTTCAGCTAAAAACTCAAGAACAGCCTCTCTAATATAGTCACTCTTTGATTTGTAGCCAAAAGCTTTAACAGCCTTCTCAATTAATTGATTTAAGTCTGAATCAACCCTTAGCGTCAATGTTTTAGTACGCTTGCTACTAACGTCTAGAATAATCATTAACTATCCCGTAAACTAAACGATGTTCTTAGTAATAAAGGTTAGTTTCATATTACAGAAGGCTGTGTAATGCATTGGAGGGGGGTACATCAAATATTACCGCAATAATACAGGTATTAATGTCTCACCCGTATTATGTGTGTGAGAGGGTACCCCCACAATGTAGCTCTAACTCTTTACTATTGGCACCTTACCGAAACCTGCAAGTTTAACCTCGTAGTTTGATGTTGTCGGTATTATTCTCATACCTATGACCTTACCTTTCACTTTATAGACCGTAATTAAGTCCTTAATTATACTCTCTATAATTTCTTTCGATGCTGGAATCGCAACCATATCTAAGCCTGCGATGCAGTACGTACTCAAGTTTATTAAGTCATGCAGCCTAACATTCCCCTCATAAACTCTCTCCTTCAAGACCTTGTCTTCAGCTAATGGCAGCATTACCTCATTGAAACCTAAGGCTCTTACTCCACTTGCTTTTACAACGTTTAATATAAAGTTATTGAGACTGTTTATGGCTGATGCAGTACCTATCGATGGAAACTTTCTGCCAGATAAATAATATCTCTCAATAAGTCTAACTATGCTCTCATCATTAGTAAGCCATGGAGATAATGATAGGTCAAACCCTAAAAACTTGATTGATACACTATCACATAGATTGTTTAATTTCTTATTGAGTATACTTACGTAACTTGAGACTTTACTTAACCAAGATTTAGGTTCAGTCATCATAAGGATATCCACATATCTTAATGAGGCTGATACACCTTCATTGAACATCGTTGAGAGAGGGTAATAGGGCGTATCTATGTAGTCACCGAATGATATACCAACTCTACACATACCTTCCTCACCAACGAGTTCCCATAATCTGTAAATTATTGAAGCAACCTTATTTACATCATTAACTAATTGAGGTTTAAGTAGTAATGCTGCATAGGAGTTTCTGCATGTATTTAAGTACATGCTTAAGTCATCTACAGAAATCCTGGGTAGATCAGTGTGATAAGCGTTGATCAGTACATCAACTCTATTGCAGAATTCTTTTACATCATTCCATTTGATATTATTAGGGAATGTTAGTCTCCAAGTCCATACTTTAATGTCTTCCTTATTAGCGAGATTCCTCATGATACCTACTAATTGCTTAGCCTTATACACTTCACTAACGTTTAATGTTAATGACCTGATAATTGCCAGAGTGTAATCACCACCTAGTATTTGTGGTGCGGGGGGTGGGATTTGAACCCACGCAGGCCTACGCCAGCGGGTCTCCTACCCAGCTGGAAGGTCTTGAGCCCGCCCCCTTTGACCTGGCTCGGGCACCCCCGCACCGTTCACTGAATCTATGTGGAGGCTTATTAATGTATAGATAAGTGGGCTTAAACGTTACCATTTAATTCGCGTACCTACTTTCTCACCTTCTAGTACTCTCATTATATTCTCAGGCTTGAACGCATTAATGAATACTACATTAATTTTTGACCTCTTAATTATATTTAATGCTAAAGGGTCTATGAGTTCGTAGTGACCAGGTAGGAATTCTTGACTTAATATCTTCTCTAATTCCTTAATACTAACCTCACTTAACAATTTAGCATCACTATATTTTAAGGGATCCTTATCGTATACTCCATCAACTACTGTAGCATTTATTAACATATCAGCTGATATTAATTCAGCTATTATCGCTGCAACAGCATTAGTTGACTGAGCTGGTTGTAAACCCCCTAAAACTACAATCTTATTACTTGACCAAGCCCTCATGAATTCATCGATATTCCTAGGTATTGGGGTATAACACTCATCACCTAACAATGAGGCTAGAATTAAAGCATTAATTCTTGAAGCTTCTATACCTATAACATCAAGTTTAGAATTATTAAGTCCTAATTTCTTACCTAATGAAATACATTCCCTAGCTAATTTACCACCACCAGCAATTACTACGACTCTATCACCCTTTCTATGCATGAACTTTATTGTATCAGCAATTACCTTTAATGTCGTCACGTATTCTTCACTAAAAACCTTACCTGTTAACTTAATGACTACCTTCATTAATACCCTCAAGCACATCTATGAATAGGGCTTAAAAATTTATACATTAAATGACTTTATACTCAAGCCCTTCCTCATAGCTTATCCTTCTCAGGATGTCTTTAATGTCCTTTCTAACCTTCTTAAGTACTACAATAGCTTTAGTACTTGGTATGGATCTACTGATGGCACTCCTAAATAACTTAATCAATAATTCAGTATTATTACCGATTTCTTTTATAATATAGCGAGGCATTATATGGCCATAACACTCGGTATAATTTAAGGCTCTTTCACTAAATATCTTGGCATAATGAGGACCACCTACACCAAATGATGGTGTACACTTAGGTAAATCTTTACTTAAGGTATTTAGAACAGCCTCACACAATACTTTATGAGCTTCCTTAAGAACCCATTCCCTTTCACTGGATCCTATTTCTACAAATGTTACAGGCTTTTCTAAACTCGTTGGACCATGATGCGTGACTTCATATGTAACTTTAAAATCATTTAGACCGTATTTACTGCTAACCTTAACTAACTGTCTTAATAACTCATATGCAAGTGGAGGATTGGCTATACCTAGTTCATAGGGCTTACCACCATACAACGCCTTATCAGTGAAATTACCCGTATGATGAACAGTTAATGATTTAATTCCGGATGTTGCTGAGTGCCTAGATAGGATAATATAGTAATTTACTTTAATGCCTGCTATACCGAATACGTCGTCAAGAAAGTCAAAATATAGTACATCCTCAATAAATTCAGCCAAAATAATGCTTAACTCCTCATTAACGCAAGAGAACTTAGACTTAGGAATGTTAATAGCTTTACATGTGATTGATTTAAGTATTTCACTTGCTATACCTTTACCTGCAGGATCGAGAGAACTATAAACCACCGCTCTCATACTTCATCGATTTAATGATTAGCGAAAAAAGTAATATATTATCATTAGTGTCTAGATTATTTTTAGAGGAATGAAATGAGTTGTATGTGTAAATTATACATAATAAAGTTAGACCTTGCGAGTGATGTCGTAGGTTTAGTAGTACCCTCCACTTGCTACGTTAACCTTATGAAGCAATTGATAAGTGATGACTATCTATTAAAGACTATACTAAGGAAATCCTCAATCATAGGTGAGGTAGATAATGTAGATCCTACATTAAGTGGTTTAGCCTTAATTAATGAAGGACCATATGGTAGTAACTACTCTTACATAGAGTTTGTTAAGGGAGTCTATATACCATTAAAGAGTATTAGACCAGTTCAATGTTTCTTAAAGAATGACGTAATTATAGGTTGTAAGATACCTAAACAACAGGTTTATATAGACTGTAAATGTGAAGTACATAAATATGATTCTTACGTCTTCAAAAATGACATAAGTATGAGGAAAGTTATTTCATTAATAAAGTCATATGTAAGACCTCATTTTAAAAGTCATGGGAAGTATCTATGGTTATATAGTGAGGGTAAACTATTTTACTGGTCGCTATAATTATAGCTTCATAGCATTCCTAAGCTCTTTAAACACCTATTTAGTGTGTCAGCTAATGTATCTACAAGTTCAAAGAGATACCTACCTAGTGACTTTATTAAATCTATATTTTCCGATATACTATCTAATGATATGTCACTAATTACTATATTTCTACCACGTAGTCCTAACTTAATTGATGAAGGAGAGAGTTCTAGGCTCACTTCTCCGTTAGTTATTAAGACCTTACCTTCATTTTGCACATAAGTTAGAATTCTCAACGGCTTTAATTTCTTAATACTTAACTTATCCTCCTCTTTCATTAAAATCCAATTGCCACATATTCTCTTAAATCCTCTACTCAATTCCACTTTCTTTTCTATCTCATTTACCGTATTTAGTACCTTTAATGCCTTATTAACAACGTCAAATAATATGTTGAATGCTGCTGACTTAACAACAGGTAATCTCTGGAGTGCTTCCTTTCTTACATCACTTAATTTTTCAAGGAGTTTATTTACATTATTAATAGCTTCCTCGAAACTCATCGTTGACCCTATACTCTCTGAATGTTAGGGTTTATTTTATTTTTACCTTACTCCTCAAGTACCTCTTAATGTAGGTAAGTCTAGGATACTTACTAAGTATTTGGTCAAGGTTTTCATAACACCTTATACACAATCTGATGCCTGGCTGTAACTCTATTGAACATGCTCTACATATGAGCTTCCCACATATAAGGCAGCTACCAACGGATAACTTCTTATGACATACGTTACACATGAGATCTCTGCATACAACGCAGATACCATTAGATATGTGTTTACTGCAAACCCATCGACCACATATCCTACACCTACTTGTAGCTTCACGTTTTCCACAAATCTCACATAGCATTGGAAACACCACTCAGCATTTTAAAGGTCTGTAGGGGTATAGCGTTAGGGGATGACCTGACGACACTCTCTGACCAATGATGTAGGTGGAGCGACGGGGACCCGTATTGCCAGTTACTATCGTGTTATCTCAATAACATTTTCAGTACTTGTTACGATTTTATTAAGCTCATCAGGATTTACCTGCTTAACTATGATGGTTGCAGATATGTTTACCTCTAAGACGCATCGAACACTTTCTATCCACTTATATAACGGCTCCTTACTAACGATCAAGAATTTAAATCTCTTCACACCCTTACTTAAGTATTCAAAGTACCTCCTCTTAACGTTCTCACATAGTGAAGTATAATCATCCTTAGGTCTTATGACAAAGACCATCTCCTCCACGGAGATAGACCCATAAAGTGATTTAGGGATGAAGTATTTAACTTCTAAGCCTCAATAGGTTTAAGTGGTGATTAATACTGAACAAATATGATGTAATCATAGTCGGTGCAGGCATAGCGGGCGCCTCACTTGCATATTTCCTCTCATTAAGGAATGTAAGAACATTACTAGTAGATATGAAACCTCCCGAAAGAGTAGGTGATAAACCATGCGGTGACGCATTAGGTAAACATCATTTTGATGAGTTAAATATAGATTATCCTAAAGGTGAAGAATTAGAGGGTATCGTTAAAGGCATAGATATATACTCACCTATGGAGGATGTTAAGTATAGGGTTTTAGGTGATGGTTTCCAAATCAATAGGGTAGCATTAACTAAAAGGTTTATTAATAAGGCTATTAACAATGGAATCGAGTATTTAAGCTTAACCTATGGTCTAGAACCTGTAATTAAGAATAATAGAGTTGTCGGTATTAAATTATGGAGTAGAGATAGAGGAGTATGGGAGGCTAGAGCATCATTTGTTGTTGATGCAACAGGTCTTGCTAGGGCTATAGTTAGACACTTACCTAAGGAATGGCCCATAAGGGATGATATAGACCCTAAAGACATGAATATAGCTTATAGAGAAGTAAGAATTCTTAGCAAGGAAATAGATGAGACTAATATTCATAGGATTTACATAAACAAGGATGTTGCACCAGGAGGGTATTGGTGGTTTTTCCCTTACTCAATGATGCCAAATAAGGTTAATATTGGATTAGGTGTACAGGGAGGTATGGGTTATTCTCACCCTAAAGATCTCTTGTATAGGTATGTATTAACGAGACCTGAATTTAGAGAGAGTAAGGTTGTTGAAGCAGGTGGTGCGGCAGTACCTACCCGTAGACCTATATTATCTCTCATATGGAACGGGATTGGCGTCGTGGGTGATGCAGCCTACGCTGTTAATCCCATTCACGGAGGTGGGAAAGGTTCAGCAATGATATCATCATACTGCTTAGCTAATGCCATAATTAATGGATTAAACCGCGGAGAGTTAAGTAATAATAGCCTATGGGATGCTAACATATGTTACTTAAAAATGTATGGTATAAAGCAAGGTGTTCTTGATATCTTCAGAATATTCCTCCAAAGACTAAGTAACGATGATTTAGAGTACGGCATGAAGAGTAAATTAATCAAGGAGGAAGACCTTAACGTACTATCATTAAAAGGTGACTTAGAGCTAAGTGTTGTTGAAAAAGCTATGAGACTACTTGCAGGCTTACGTAGACCAACACTACTCATTAAGCTTAGAACTGTAGCTAAGTTTATGGAGAGAGTAAAGAAGCACTATAATAACTATCCTCGCAATCCTGAGAATATCTTTGTATGGGCTAAAGAACTAAATTCTATATATCATGAATACCTGCAAAAAATAAGTTAAGCGTAATCTTTGAGCCATGGATAATACTTAGCCCATCTATGTAGGAATGGTTTGTAAGTCTTTATGTAAAGTGGGTGGGTCATCATTTTCTTAAGTAACTCTTTACTCCTTCTATATTTCACAGCCTTACCTATACTCTCCTTACCTTTCATCTTAATCCATTCATCTAATGTAAACATGTATTTCTTTTGGACATAATCTCTATACACTTCATTAAGTACATTAAATGTACAGAATGGTATTATTCTACCATCAGGCATCAGGTAATGTATATTACATCTCATCACCCTCTCTACATCATAGTTATAAAGATCCATGAAGTGCATCATACCTATGAATAAGAATTTGTAATGCCATACTCCTAGAGCTTCATAGGATTGCTTGGTAAATATGTCAAATAATATCTTAGGTAAAGTCTTTTTAAGTTCACTAGGTACACCTTCCCATTTAATGAACTTAGTTATGAGGTTTAGTAGTACCTTAGCACCTATTAGCATCTTCCTACCCTTTCTCTGTAGCTCCTCTGATTTCTCGTAAAGGTAGTTTAGGAATCCCTCAACATCTATCATTCTATTTATAGGTATAAATTCTATCTCCTCTGTATCGCTCTTTCTGACATATACATAAGTACCTACTCCACACTCTGGGTGATTAGCCATTTCAAACTTAAATTTCCCTGCTAGAGCCTCTATGAACATCGATATAGGCATTGAGGCAGGTACGGGATACCAATCACTTATCTTTATTTGTCCCTTAGTTTGCTCCTCTATAGCTCTAACTACATCAGCTATTGTAACTCTAAGCTTCTCTCTATCAGCACGCTTAATCATGCCTGTTAACGATACCGGCTGGAAATTAACTGATCTAACAATATCCATGTTTAAGGCCGCAAACTTAAGTATATCGCCTAGTTCGTGAGTATTCATACCCTTAATTACTGTAGGTACTAAAACAACGCTCGTCATTCCAGCCTTCCTAAACACCTCAAAAATAAATGGGATCTCCCAATGATTCTTAACATTAGCCTTAGGGCTTACCCCATCAAAGCTCATATAGACAGTATTCACACCTGCTTCTCTTAGCTGTTTAGCGTAGGCTACAGCCTCATCCTCACCTTTAAACAAGTAGAGTGAAGCGAATTTAATGCCATGAGTGTTTAGCTGTATATGCCTAACACCTAAACTCTTAAGTAACTTAACAATCTCAACAATATCCTCTCTTAAAGTAGGCTCACCACCAGTTAATTGAACAACTGGCGTGACACCTTGCTTTAAGTACTGCTTGATCATGAACTTAATCTGCTCTATTGATGGCTCATAGACAAAGCCTAGTTTCTCAGCGTAAAAGAAGCAATACCAACAATCCAGATCGCATCTATTGGTTAGTACTAAGTTAGCCAATGCTGTATGATTCTTATGTAGGGGACATAAACCACAGCTATATGGACATGGCGCTGTAAAGTCCGTGTAAACATATCTACTCCCCATACCCTCATAATACCATTTCTCAATCCTTCTAGCAAATTCAGCATCACCTTGATATATCTCTTCAATTTCACCATGCTCAGGACATACCTTCCTTATGTATAGCTTACCATCCCTCTCAACTATTATGGCTGGTAGTAAGGCATAACAGTAGGGACATATTGATTGTGTGTATCTAACGAATTTCTCGTTAGGTCTCGTCTTAGGTAAGGGACCTCCAACTCTAATCTCCCTATCAGCAATCTTAATTACCCTCCTCTTTGCATCGTAACTAGAAATCTTTAATGGATGCTTAACTGAAGCCTTACTTGATAAACCTCTTAAGCCTTCCCTCTTTTTAACTTCAACATCATCTTTTACCGTAACACACACCTCCTAAACCATTTACTCAGTTAAAAATAAACTTAGTTACTAATGATTACGGAGGGTTAAATAGCCTGACAAGATTATCCTATGAATCCTTTAAAATTATCCCATCCACCACGTACTACCCTGCCTCTGTATATTATGTTACCTCTACCTTCTCTAAGCTCTCCTAATATGGGATAATGCCTTAATGAATTATGGGGATCATTGAATACTATTATATATTCCTCGCCTAGGTATTTCAATATGTCTAATGTATCAACATTGAATTCATTCATGAACTCAATTACCTCCTTGCATAGTGGTAGGTCATCACTTAGTACTAAATCTAATCTTAACCTTCTTAAAACCTTAGTTAATGAATATAACCCATCACTTATGTCCGTAGCTGCTGTTACTTGATCACAAACTTCTAGAAAGTTTAGTGGTGGTTCAGGCTTATAGGGTAATCTTAAGAATTTTTCAGCCTTACTTAAGTCTATGTTTTTATAGTATATTAATGCCTCAATCGATGATAAACCTAAGCAGTTACTGATTCTAACTAAATCGCCATTCCTAAAGATATTAGGTATTGGCTTCTTAGCTATACCTATGCCTGATACATCCATCCATACATAATCCTTAACATTTGAAGTATTTATGTCACCTCCCAAGAATTTCGCATCTACCTTAATGATTAACTCCTTAACACCTTTAATGATTTCTAAGACCTCAGTAATTGTGAAGTCCTTAGGAACGCCTATCGATACGCTTAACCCAAGAGGCTTACCCCCTTTACTAATTATATCAGAAATAGTGCCTAAGGCTACTCTGTAACTAAAGTCGCTCCAACTCATCCATGGATACTTAGAGCTTTTTGAGCAAGTACCATCAATCTTCACAATAACCCATGAGTCACTAACCCTTATAGCTACGGCATCATCATAAGCGGGTAAAGGCTTATCAGGGTATACATTCCTGATTAAGTCAAGAATGGCTTCAATTACCTTAACCTCACCTACATCAGATAGTTTCATCTTACCAACACCATAGATGTGTAAAAACGTTAGTTCTCATTAATGCTCGGTGTTATTAATTAATGGTATATTAGTATATTCTCTAAGAGTAATGCGTAGACTTTAGCTATTTTAGTGAATTCATCTATTGATATATACTCATCCGCTTGATGCGCTACATGCATGGGGCCTGGTCCGTAAGTTACCGTATCAATACCTACCTCAGTATAATACCTCATGTCGAGACCCCCAAGACATACTGTCGTTCTCGGCTTAGACCCTAATACCTTCTCAGCACTTCTTAGTAATGCTCTTACCAATGGACTTTCAGGACTAGTCATGGCTGGTGGTAGTTTACCTGTAACCTTTAATTCAACCTTAACCTCAGGTGGTAATTCCTTCTTAATTTCATTAATGAAGTTCCTAACCTCTTCTTCAACCTCGTCAGGCGATTCTTCGACTATTAACCTCCTGTCAACCGAGAATGCGTAATAACCTGGTACGATGTTAGTCTTAGCACCGCCCTTCACTTCACCGCCTATAGTTATTGTCGGTTTAGCACCTCTAGGGTCATCATAAGTATACTTACTTGACTTTCTCTCAATAATGTCCTTATAGTCCTTCATGAACTTCTCAGCTACCTTAACCATGTACTCAAAGGCATTAATACCAAGCCATGGTGTTGAGCCATGGGCCTGCTTACCATAGACTTCGACGAAGAACCATAACGCACCCCTATGTCCTATCCATACTATTTCAGATCCGCTAGGTTCGCTTATAATTACGTAGCTAGGTTTAGATAAACCCTCACGTACTAAGTATCCAGTACCTGTTTCACCACCTATCTCTTCATCAGGTACTAGAGCGATCTCTATAGCTCCGTTAAATTCCTTATAAGCCTCCTTAAACGCTTTAATAGCTACTATTGCAGCTACAATACCTCCCTTCATATCAACAGAGCCTCTACCATACAATTTACCATTCTCTACTACGGGTTTGAATGGGTCCTTACTCCAACCACTTCCCTCAGGAACCACGTCATAATGTCCATTGAACTGAATTACAGGACTGCCAGTACCTAATTTTGCTAGTAGTATGTACCTAGGGTACTCTGCATAGTCGGGGTAATACCTAGATACTACATCCTTAGGTACTTCATGAATTTCTACACTCATACCTATTTCCTTGAGAACCTTAGATGCGGCCTCAACGAACTTCTTATAGTTCTTGCCTGGCGGATTAACCGTTGGTATCTCAATGAATTTCTTCAGAACATTAATACCCCACTCAATCTCACGATCTACGATGTCTAAAATTGAACTCATGCTGTCACCCAAACACTAAACGTAGAATATGAAAATAAACTCATATACATAATGTTTAAAGTAAAAATGTATTTGAGGTCTCAATTTAGCTTTAAGTATTACATCTACTCCTTATGTAGTTCCCTACCTTCACCAACTACTAATATTGGGTATGATTCTAGATTGAACGGATCTCCATTCCATACTATGAAGCTGGCCCACTTACCTGGTTCTAGAGTTCCTAAGATGTCATCAATACCCAGTATTCTTGCATTATTATATGTTATTAATGATATGCATTCAGCCTTACTCATACCGAATCTTCTGAAGAACCTTAACTGTAGGAATAGATTTCTCTGAAGGACTACTGGATGATCGCTCATGAGGCCGAAGAGTGGTCTTACCTCAACTAAGTACTTTATATTTCTCCAGTACTCATGCTTTAATTCAGTCTTGTATGCGAAGGCATCTACAGGACCATAGATTATCGGTATGTTCTCCTTTTTGATCTTCTCGAATGCCTCCTTAGTATGTACGTCGCATGCATGCTCTATCGTGGTTCTAAGCTTGAATTCTCTTCTAAGCATGATGAGCCCAGCAATATCATCAATCTTATGTACGTGAACACGTAGTAATTCCTCACCCTTAACTATGGGGAATAACATCCTTATCTCAGGTTCTATCTCTTCAATACTCTTCTTACCTGACTCAACAAGTTTTAAGGCGTCCTTAGCCTTAACTAACCACTTCCTCAAAAGCCCTATAGCACCCATTCTTGTGTGAGGTCTCGTACCCTTCCAATCGGTTGTTCTCCTAGGGTTATATCCTAGTGCTGCCTTAACACCTGCGTATTTAATGAATGCCTCCTCTATATCACTACCATAATTACGTATAATTACAGCCCTACCACCAATTATGTTACCACTACCGGGTAGGACGCATGAGTATAGTACACCCCACTCTATGGATTCCTTAAAGCTCTTATCATCCATGTAGATACTATATATAGCGTCAACTATAGGTAAGACTGTATCATACCTCTCATTAGCTTCACCCTCCTCAGAAGGTTCACCAGCTCTATCCATACCTATATGACTATGACCATCAATGAATGCTGGGGTTACG